>Ga0208492_1000020_pt1 | contig 243651 bp, 233 predicted proteins | sample Subbioar_CSW14AB_FD_184820 | JGI IMG/M metagenome (GOLD analysis project Ga0208492, IMG submission 184820) | Serpentinite rock and fluid subsurface biosphere microbial communities from McLaughlin Reserve, California, USA - CR12Mar_CSW14AB (SPAdes) | ecosystem: Environmental > Terrestrial >...
GCCTTTGTGTCTTCGTGGTTCAACCATTGCCAGCAAAGCGCAGCAATCATCCGTGTCAATTCGTGTGCATTCGTGGCCAAATCAAATTGCAAGCGTAGCGCCGCAATCTTTCCCTTCGTGTTTCTTCACGCCTTTGTGTCTTCGTGGTTCAACCATTGCCAGCAAAGCGCAGCAATCATTCGTGTCAATTCGTGTGCATTCGTGGCCAACTCAATCGCAAGCGTAGCACAGCAATCTTTCCCTTCGTGTTTCCTCCGGCCTTTGTGTCTTCGTGGTTCAACCATTGCCAGCAAAGCGCAGCAATCATCCGTGTCAATTCGTGTGCATTCGTGGCCAAATCAAATTGCAAGCGTAGCGCCGCAATCTTTCCCTTCGTGTTTCTTCCCGCCTTTGTGTCTTCGTGGTTCAACCATTGCCAGCAAAGCGCAGCAATCTCTTTTTCTCCTTTCCCACTTTTACGCTTAGCCCTATTTAATCCCAACAAACTGTAACACCCTATTGTACCACTTATTCTTGCTCGGATCGTTATCATAATAACCGTAACCATAGCCATAACCATAACCATAGCCATATCCATAACCACCATAGCCATAGTAACTGTTATAACCTTCCACTTTAATATCATTCACCACCACACTCACCGCAGGAAACTTCTTCTGCTGGTATAATTCTTCCAGCATTTGTAATTGCTTTTTAAACGTATATCGCTGACGGATCACAAACAATGTAGCATCGGCATATTGCGCCAACGTCATCGCATCACTTACCAGGCCAACCGGCGCCGTATCAATGATCACCGCATCAAAGTTGTCCCGGCAAAACTCAAACAGTTCTCTGATCTTGGTTTCCAGTAACATTTCTGAAGGGTTGGGTGGTGTCGGTCCGCAGGCAATCACATACAAATTATCAGTATCGGGCACTTTCATCGGCAACTCCTGCAGATCAATTTTCCCGATTACAAAATGGGTGATACCAAATGCCCGTTGCAGCCCTAACCCGCTTACTACTTTCGGCTTACGTAAGTCAAACTCCAGGATAACGGTCCGCTTACCGGTTAAGGCAATCGAAGCTGCAAGGTTGGTAGCCGCAAATGACTTACCCTCACCACTGAATGAAGAAGTAACAAGAAACACGGGCGTTCGGTCTTTCTTCAAAATAGGCTGCAGGTTCGAACGGATAATCCGGAACTGTTCTGCCAGAATGGTACGGCTGTTTTTAATCACCACCAAAGTCTCCGTCTTATCATTATGTCCCAGTTCACCGATAACAGGAATACTGGTATACTTCGTGATATCAGCCTTAGTCGTTACCCGGTCATTCATCAGGTCACGGATCAGGATAATCAGTACAGGAATCAGGATACCAAAGAACACCGCCAGCATATACGCATTTTTCCGCTTGGGGAAAATGGGCACACTGCTGCCTTCTGCCTCAGCAAATATTTTCGAATTCGATACCAGCGATGCCAACTGAATCCCGGTTTCTTCCCGCTTCTGCAGTAAAAAAGTATAAAGTTCGTTCTTGATCAGTTGCTGACGTTTGATTTCACGGATCTGGCTCTCTTTTTCCGGCAGAGCAAACATTTCACCCCGCACAGTATTGGCCCGCTTTTCCAGTTCATTCCGGCTAAGCACATAAGAAGCCCGGATATTGCGCAGGTTTTCCTGCATCGAAGTGCGGGTCTTTTCAATAGCTTCCTCAATCTCTAACACAGCCGGACTGTTGGGTTTACTGTAACGTAATTCATTTTCTCGTTTAATAATAAGCTGATTGTATTCAGCCACCAGTCCCGATAAGGTCGCATCGGCAATACCCAACGTGGTGGGGGTTATATTATAGGCATTTTGTTTATCAGAAATATACTTGGCCAACAGATCCAGTACCCTGATCTGCATTTCTTGCGTAATCAGATCCTGTTCCGACTTTGTGATGTCATTCATGTACATCTCCGACTGTCCTTCCATATCAAGGAACTGATTTTCTTTCCGAAACTTCTGGATGTTCGACTCAACTGCTCCAAGGTCACCCTCAACCTCATTCAACCGGTCTACAATAAATTTCAGCGAATTGGCCGAAATACGACTCTTATCTTCCACGTTGTAACGGCCATATTCAGCCATTACCTGGTTCAGAATGGCAATGCCTTTTTCCGTATTCTCCGTAGTAAAACTCAGGTTCAGCACACTCGAGTTACGGCTTTTCGCCGCAATACCTAACGCTCCGCTGATACCGCCGGCTACATCTTTGGAAGGCTGCCATTTGTAGGTAAACCGGCGGCCTGCTGCTTCGGCAATACCTTGCTTGGGAATGACCCGGAAAATCGATCCGTTTATGTCAATATTGCTGTAGAACTGCCGGTCTTTGGATTCTTTATTAAACTTAAAGCGTTTCCCGTCTACCAGTACCAAATCAAATCCGTAATAACTGTTACTGTCAGCGATCTGCACCACTTCTACATAAAAAGGTGCATTTACATATATATCACTGCTGCGTACTTTGCCGTGCTCAATATATTGGTTGTTCAGGTGCAGGCTGTCCACTACCCGTTTCAGAAACTCCTTCGAACGCATCAGGTCAATCTCATCTTCCGTATTGATTTTGTCAACAGGATTAAACACACTGGCAAACTTATCGTTGCTTTTGATATTGGTGGCGTTTTCCACCTTTACAATCATGCTGCTGTAAACTGTGTATAAGGGAGTGCTCCAGCGCAGGTAAGCCCATGCTACAATTAGTGCAATACCCAGCGAAAAGAAAAACAACGGCAGGTTGGAAATATATTTAAACAGGATTTCCTTTAAACTCAACAGCTTGCTATCCGATTCACTTTGTTTTAGATGCTCAAATTCGTTTACCATGAAATAAGTTTAACGGAAGATAGAAGAAAGAATTACTATAAGATTAACGACACTCAAACCAAATGAAACATATTGAAACTTACGTTGGGCGGTTTGGTCGGTCGATTGCAGGTAGCGATTCGTGGGTTGCACATACACAATATCATTCTGTTTCAGGTAATAATTGGGCGATTGGAAAAAATCACCACGGGTCAGGTCAACGGTATGCATAGTACGTTTTCCGTTCTGCTCCCGTATGATCAGGATATTTTTCAAATTACCGCCTTGTTCAACACCACCGGCTTCCGCTAGTGCATCAAGGAATGTTAATCGTTCAGAAGTGGAAAGTACGGGGCCTGGTTTGCCAACCTGCCCGTGAAACGTTACACGGAAATTTTTATACCGAATATTCACAATCGGGTCTTCCTTCAGATATTCCCCCGCACGTTTAATAATTTCTTTCTCAAGCTCCGGCTTGGTCATACCATCAGCATGGATAATACCTAGTAACGGCAACTTAATTTCACCACTGGTAATATCCACCAAGTATTCATTCCCTCCGGCAGAAGTTGCAGAACTGGTAGCAACACCACCACTTCCACTCGGAGCGCTGGAATAATTCTGACTGAACAATTGATTCGCCGACGAACTTCTCGATGAAATACTGATCTGCAACAGATCACCTTTTTGTATAACCGGCTCTACCAGCTGGTACATATTCAGCTTGGCCGTATCCAGGCCCTCGTTAAAATAAACAGTTTCCTTTCGGAGCTTTTCCGGCGATATACAGGAACTCAAAAACAACAGGCCTGCAGCAACCGGTAACAAAAGTGTACGTATCATGTAATTCATTTAGTTCGTTGTAAAACCTATATCAAAAAGTCATTACCATTTTTTACTTGTCCTCCGAAGCTTCAGCGAAGAAGGTATTCCCTCTCACCCATGGCAAGCAAAGCGAGCCATCATCTGCACTCATTTTTTTTCATCTGCGCCAAACCATTGCAAGCGCAGCGCCGCAACCTTCTTTTCCTTTTTTCTCTTCTTTACTCTTAGCACTTCTTCTTCGTGCAACTCCCTGTCTTTGTGCCTTCGTGGTTCACCCATTGCAAGCGAAACGTCGCAATCTTCTTTTCCTTTTTTCCCCCTTCTTTACTCTTAGCACTTCTTCTTTGTGCAACTCCCTGTCTTTGTGCCTTCGTGTTTCAACCATTGCAAGCGAAGCGCCGCAATCATCTTTTCCTTTTTTCCCTTCTTTACGCTTAGCACTTCTTCTTCGTGCAACTCCGTGCCTTTGTGCCTTCGTGGTTCACTCATTGCAAGCGAAGCGCCACAATCTTCTTTTACTTTTTTCCTTCTTTACTCTTAGCACTTCTTCTTTGTGCAACTCCCTGTCTTTGTGCCTTCGTGGTTCACTTATTGCAAGCGAAGCGCCGAAATCTCTTTCCCTCTCAACCACCTCCCACCGGCTCCAGATTCCCTTTCTCAAACTGCGCACTCAATTCATAACCCAGACTTTCCAGCAAAACATACGCCTTATTGTTCGTCACTTTAATCACAATCCCTTCCGTATCCATCAGCAGCCCCGATTTAACCCGCACTTTCTGCCCCTCCGCCAGTTGAACCGGCCTGGCTTCCACCTCTTTATACTCGTTCAGAAACTTACGGATCATCTCAATCTCCGCTTCCCTGATCACCGCCGGTTTCCCGTTCCAGTAAAGAAAATTCACCACCCCATCTGTTAAACGGATCCTCGTCTTGTCTTCCTCGGTTACACAAACGAATACATACGATTTAAACAAAGGCTCTTCAATAATCTTATACCGGTCGCTCCATTTCCGGCGCACCTTCGTCATCGGACAATAAAATACAAGCCCCTTCCGCTCCAGTTGCTGGCAGATCTTCTTTTCCCAACGGGGTTTTGTATACACCGCATACCAGTTTTTGAATTCCTTCATACAAACGTCGATTTCTGCCAGTAATGTTCATAAACTTTCATCAATAAAATCCGCCCTAATCTATTGCATTGCCAACAAAGCGCTGTAACCTTTTTTTCTTTTCGCTCACCGTTCCTTTGTGCCACCGTGTTTCAACCATAGCAAGCAAAGCGCCGCAATCATTCGTGTCAATTCGTGTGCGTTCGTGGCCAACTTAATTGCCAGCGAAGCGCCGCAACTATCTGCGTTTATCCGTGTGCATTTGCGGCCAAATGCAATTGCAAGCGTAGCGCCGCAATCTTTTCCTTCGTCTTTCTTCCCGCCTTTGCGTTTTTGTGGTTCAACCATTGCCAGCAAAGCGCAGCAATCATTCGTGTCAATTCGTGTGCGTTCGTGGTCAACTTAATTGCCAGCGAAGCGCCGCAACTATCTGCGTTTATCCGTGTGCATTTGCGGTCAAATCAATTGCAATCAAAGCACTTTAACCATTTTCCCTTCCCGACTGAATTTTAACGGAGTAGGGCTTCGTGGCTCAACCATTGCCAGCAAAGCGCCGCAATCATTCATGTCAATTCGTGTGCGTTCGTGGCCAACTTAATTGCCAGCAAAGCGCCGCAACTGTCTGCGTTTATCTGTGTGCATTTGCGGCCAAATCCAATTGCAATCAAAATGCAACCCCTCTCCATTTCCGTTCTTTTACGTCTCCGTAGTAACCATCAATCCTCTAATTTACTCCAAAGCTTCGCCCGCTCAGTCACATTTGTAAAAAAAGACTGAGTGCATCAAATGGCTCGAACCTATATAAGACAAAAGGGCAAACAAACCCGTAAGGCTCGTTTACCCTCCATCAATTAATTATCAATAACCGCCGCAGCGGTTTGTACTTGTTGGTCGTTCGGTTTCACAATACAGTTCCAAGGTGCAGAAACACCGCTTTCATAGTTGCAAATATATGTCGTTTAACCACTTACACCCTCACTAATTCCGGTCTACACAAAACGAAATATCCCCATTTTTGATTCGTGTGCAAGTTAACGGTTGAGGCCCAATCCCGAAAAAATAATATTTTACACTTAGTAAACCTCAGCATCTCAAAATCAGGTCAATCGGTAAAGGCATTCATGCCGAATTCCAGGATGACTGTTTCCATCATACCTGCTACTAAACAGCACCCGGAAAGGGCAATAACAGGCTCATCCTTCGTTCATCTTTCGTTTATCCTTCGTTACTAAGCCCGGGATACCTCCATTGTAACTCGTAACTGGCCCATGCTTACTTCGTAGGTCAACTGGCAATCCCACAACAATCGGCACCTATAACCCTCCTCCGGAAACTTGCAACCAAAAACAAGAAACCTTCTTACTTTCAACAAAACAATTGCTTTGAACCAACGCTTTTACTCCCTCGATGTATTCCGTGGTGCCACCGTCGCCCTCATGATCCTCGTTAACAACCCGGGCTCATGGTCGCATATTTATGCCCCGCTCGAACATGCTGCCTGGCATGGTTGTACACCCACCGATCTTGTCTTCCCGTTCTTCCTCTTTGCCGTGGGAAATGCCATGTCCTTTGTGATGCCCAGACTGGAACAGGCAGGCGATGCCGTATTCTGGAAAAAAGTCATCAAACGCACATTGCTGATTTTCCTCATCGGTCTCCTCCTTAACTGGAGTCCGTTTATAAAATGGGAGGAGGATCACATTGTATTCAAACAGTTCAGCAACCTGCGCATCATGGGTGTATTGCAACGTATTGCATTGTGCTACTTCTTTGCATCGGTAATTGTTTACTATTTCAAACACAAAGGAGCATTTGTAGTGGGAGCCATCTTACTGTTGTTTTATTGGATACTCGCTTTACTCGCAGGTACTCCCGGCGACCCTTACAGTTTAAACGGATGGTTTGGCAACAACATCGACAAAGCAATTTTTGGTGAAGCACATTTATACAAAGGAGAAGGCGTACCCTTTGATCCCGAAGGATTGATGAGCACTTTCGCCGCCATTGTACAGGTAATCTTTGGTTACCTGGTTGGTGATTATATTCAAAAGAAGGGCAAGAATTACGAAATGGTTAGTGCTTTGTTTGTTACAGCAACAATTCTTACTGTAAGCGGACTCGCATGGGGCATGGTCTTTCCCATCAACAAAAAAATATGGACCAGTTCTTACACGCTCTACACAACCGGACTCGCTATCTATACCATTGCTACCTTGATCTACTTCATCGAATTCAAACAGGCCAAAGGTTTATTGCTGAAGTTCTTTGATGTGTTTGGCAAAAATCCTTTGTTCATTTTTGTATTGAGTGGCGTATTACCAAGACTCCTCGGCTTGATCCGCATCCCCAACGGATTAACAGAGGAAGGAGTACAAAAATACCTCAGTCCGTTCGGCTGGTTCTACGAAAAGATCTGCAAACAAGTTCCCGGCCTTCCCGAAAACGGTTCAATGGTTTACGCCATTTCAATGATCATGATGTATTGGGCTATCTGTTATTGGTTAGACAGAAAGAAGATTTACATCAAAGTATAAATAAAGTTGAAGCGAAGAAAACTGCAACACTGAGCGAAGTCGAAGTGTGGTTTACGAAATCCTGAGCGCAGTCGAAGGATGAGTGAAATAAATTTAGACGCTTATTTAAAATACGCTTCCGCCACCGCCACACTCTCCGGCTTTCCCACATCCACCAACACATCACCACTATGATCATACCCAAGAATGGTATGTGTTGCGGCAAGATCTAAATACGGCTCCGTTAAAGAGAACTTACCTGTTTGTTTCACCAATGATAAGAAGCGCTGTTCAAACACCACTACACAACTGTAGGCTTTAGCAACCAGTTGACTTTTTTCATCAGCTGTATAGGTAAGCACAGGACCTTTTTCTTCACCGGTAGTAAGGTTGCGCCAACCACACAGTTGATCGTTTCCATCAAATAAAAAATTACGTGCAGTTTTTCGGTTAGTTACACCAAACGAAACAAGTGGTTTGTGTTGCTGATGATACGCTAACAATTGATGCAGGTTAAGATTGGTAAGTATATCTACATTGATGGTCACAAACGGTTCATCATCTTCCAGCAAAGGCCTTGCTTTTAATAAACCACCACCTGTCTCCAGCACAGCATCCCGTTCATCGCTGATGAGAATGTTACTGCCCCATCCTTTATTCACTTCAACCGCTTCAATAATCTGATCGGGAAAATGATGCACATTCACTACCACATCATTAATGCCATATTGCTGCAGGTATTCAATATTGCGTTGCAGCAAACTCTTTCCGTTCACCAATGCCAGCGCTTTGGGATGATGTTCCGTCCACGGCTTAAACCGTGTACCCAAACCTGCTGCAAAAATCATTGCTTTCATATACGCTGTACTTAATCAATTTTATTATTACCTATATTCACTCAGCAGATCCCTCCTTACGTCGGTATGACAGCAAAACTGTTCGCCACATAAACCTTCAGCACCCGTAACCCACAACCCTTAACCCGTAACTTCTTCTCTGCGCCAACGCATCTTAACCTCAACCATCAACCTCAACCTTATGCCTTATTCCTTCCACCTTTCTCAATACGTCTCATTCACCCAGTTCTTCGCTTCCTGCACAATATGTTTTACATCAATCTTCACCCCGTATTTATTTTTTAAATGACGGGCCAATGCATCAGCAGCATACACACTCCGGTGCTGACCACCCGTGCAGCCAAAGCTCACCTGCAGATCGGAAAAACCACGCTGCATATAATCTTCCACTGCAATATCAATAAGATTATACACGCTGTTTAGGAATTGCGGCATCTTGGTTTGCTGTTCCAGGAAATCTTTCACACCCTTATCTCTGCCCGTTTGTGTTTTAAACTCCTGTATACGACCCGGATTTAAAATGCCCCTGCAATCAAATACAAATCCACCACCGTTATCGGTTTCATCTTTCGGAATACCGGTGAGCTTATACGAGAAACTGTTGATGCGTACAACCAACGGTGTTTCATCTGTTGCCTTCGGTGGTTCAAACCGGTGAATAATTTCATCTTCCACCATCAACCCCAGCAAACGTTCAAACTCGGGTAATACAATACCTACATGCTTGTTCTTTAAAAACCAACGCAGGTTACGTAAGGCAATGGGAATACTCGTTAAGAAATGCGCCTTCCGTTCAAACAAACCACGGAAACCATATGCACCCAATACCTGCAACAAACGAATGAGCACATAACCATTATACTGACTTACAAAACGTGTACGATCGATCTCTTTCTGCAACACCTGTTCTACACAATCCATATAATATTCCAGCAGGCTGTTCTTCCATTCATCAGGCAGTTCGGCTTTCGCCTGCCATAACAACGAAGCCACATCATATTGCACGGCACCTTTCATGCCTCCCTGGTAATCGATGAAATGCACTTGCCCGTCTTTCACCTGTATATTCCGGCTTTGAAAATCACGGAACATAAAATACTTATGATCCACTCGGGTGAGATAAATACTCAGGTCTTCAAAATCTTCAATCAGTTTTTCTTTATCATAAGGAATCTTCAACGTATCCAGGAAATAATAACGGAAGTACAACAGGTCAGAAACAATGGCCTGCCGTCCAAACTCTTTCGAAGTAATACACCAGTCGTAATTAAAATCAACATGCCCTTTGATCTGCATATGTGCAAGCTTCTGCAGACTTTGCTGAAACAATCCATACACATGTTCATTATAACCATGCTGCTCCAGTTCATTCAGCAGCGACACATCACCAAAATCTTCCTGCAGATAAATTGTTTCATCATCCGATACTTTATAGATCGTTGGTACAGGACAACCACTCTTTTTAAAATGCGTACTGAACTTTAAAAACGTTTGATTCTCCTTGATATTCTTACTGGCTGTGGCAATACAGGTAGGCTGACCGGTAACACGATAATACACACGATCACTTCCGCTCTGCGGAACTTTTTCAATAGACAAAGGTGCAGCTCCAAACGTTTCCTGGTATAAACTGCTGATCTGTTCGATAGATTGTAACATATAGGCTGTGATGTAAGGATGCGAAGGTAAGAAAGTGTACAATGCAGATGCCCGTTGTTTCAGCGGCAGAAACAATCTTGTCTGCTCCTGCACGAATCGGTAATTTTAACCATGCGTCGTTTGTTACAAAAGCTACTTACACAGCCCGTTCTTCGTTTAGCCGATCGTTTTTCGAGCAGACCCGATGAGCAACGTGTACACGATGCATTAAGCAAACTCTATGCACATACCAAAGAACATCCGGGCAAAAAAGGATTGCTGATTGAAGCAGATGCAACCACTGCCCGTTTCATCATTTTCAGCGATCAGCACAAAGGCGCAAAAGATGGACGTGATGATTTTATGCAGGCTGAACCGAATTACCTCGCCGCATTGGATCACTATTTTAACGACGGCTTTCACTTGATTGCATTGGGCGATAGTGAAGAGTTATGGGAGAACACAGTGGGACCTGTGAAAGCAAACAACAAATTAAGTACAGCAGCAGAGAAAAAATTTCTCGATCATCAACGCTTCACCAAAGTATTCGGTAATCATGATCTGTTCTGGAACAACGATCCTTTTGCAGGCTTGCAGCTGTTGAGCATGTACAGGGATACCGTAAAGATTTATGAAGCAGTTGTACTGCAAATAAAACTGCAGGAAAAACAGTTTGATATTTTTTTAACGCATGGTCACCAGGGCGATGGACAAAGCGATGGCAATCCCTTCAGTGCATGGTTTGTATCACGGTTATGGGGACCGCTGCAAAGCTATCTTAACCTCAACCCCAATACACCGGCTGCCAGTAAAGAATTAAAAACGGTACACAACCGTTTTATGTACGAGTGGAGCAAGCAGGAACAAAATCCTGTGCTCATCACAGGCCATACACATCAACCCGTATTTGCATCGCTTACACACCTGGAACGTTTGTACAAACAACTCATCGAAGCCAAACAGCAAAACAACGAACCCTTCATTGAAAATCTGAACAAAGAAATTTTGTTCCGGCAGGAAGAATATGATTATGTGAACAGCAACTACGCCAATATGCGGCCATACTATTTCAATACAGGTTGTTGCTGTTACAGTGATGGAGATATTACCGGTATTGAAATAGCCGATGGCATGATCCGTTTAATAAAGTGGAAAAAGTACGAAGCGATTTCGGCACGTGAAGTATTGGAAGAAATGAAACTCAGCGATCTGCCTGTTTAGTGTTTTGCACCTACTTTTGCGGCATGAAAATCAAAATTGTTTGTCTGTTTTTAATCGCAAAGTTGATTATAAGTGCGGCTTCTGCACAAAACACCCGCCTCAACGATTACAACAAAATCGGTTGGTATGCAGCAACCGGCACGTTCAGTTTCAACAGTAAATGGAGTGCACATCTCGAATACCAATGGCGCAGGGAAGATTATCTGAAAACCTGGCAGCAAAGTTTGTTACGAACCGGCATTAACTATCATGCCAACAGCAATACAACATTCCGCATTGGTTATGCATGGGCCGAAACATATCCGTATGGTGATTTCCCCATCAATGGTTTTGGTAAAACATTTACTGAACACCGCATCTACCAGGCAGCAACATTAACCCAACGCAGTGGCACAGTTGATATCAGTCACCGCATTATGCTGGAACAACGTTTTTTACCACGCTATGCAAGTGCTGCGTCCGTTAAACCCGATGATTGGCTATTTATGAACCGTGCCCGTTACATGCTGCGTTTACAACATGCCTTAAAAGGGAAAACACTGGAGGATAAAGAACCCTACATTGCTGCATACGATGAAATCCTGGTTGGCTTTGGCAAGAATGTGAATGAAAATATTTTCGATCAGAACCGGTTGGGTGTTTTAGTCGGCTATCGTTTTTCAAAAAGCTTTCGTTTAGAAGCAGGCTATCTTGGACAGGTTGTGCAATTAGGCAGAGAAATCGGCGGACGAAATGTATTTCAGCACAACAATGGTGTGATTGTTTCTTCGATTGTGAATGTGAATTTATAAACGCTACTTTCATCCCGAGGTACGAGGGATCTCTTGAGCTTTTGTACACTTGTTCAGCAGATCCCTCCTTCGTCGGGATGACAAAAAAGAAGAGGGCCGCTTTGCGGCCCTCTTCTTTTATTATTTATTCCATGTATTGTTACTGTAATTCATATCAGGTAATCGTTTCTCCGGATCAACCACTACTTCTTTTACATCGGCTTTGGTTTCTACCGCTATATTCCAGGTATCGCCACGCTGCCAAACTTCTACCGGTAATTTAATCAGCTGTGTTTCGCCATTGACATCAGTTACTTTCACGGTAACAGGCATCGGCATTTTTTCCAGCAACTGGATAGTGATCATAGTACCGCTCTTCCCATTCGACTTCAATGGTTTTACTTCCTTCACTGCTACATCAAACTTCCAGGTGTTTAATGCCCAGCTGCGCCAGAACCAATTTAAATCTTCACCTGCAACATTCTCAATCGTATGAAAGAAATCCCAAGGAGTTGGATGTTTAAATGCCCAGCGACGCACATATTCTTTCAACGCACGGTCGAAACGTTCTGCCCCCAATACTTCGTTGCGCAAAACATACAACATCATACCTGGTTTAAAGTAAGCAGCCACACCCAGATTCTGTTGTTGCACCACATCGGCACCATTCAACATACCATCCATCTTATCACCAAAAACATAATTGGCCATACCGCTTACACTCGGTACTTCTTTATACTCTCCGTTGTTAAACGCTTCACTTGAAAGAATATTGATGAACGTATTAAAGCCTTCATCCATCCATGCAAATTTGCGTTCGTTGCTGCCCACAATCATCGGAAACCAGCCATGACCAAACTCATGATCGGTTACACCAAACAAACCGGCTTCTGTTGCACCTGCACTGCAAAACACAATACCGGGATATTCCATACCACCAACAATACCTGCAACGTTGGTCGCTACAGGATAAGGATACTCAAACAAGTACTTGCTGTAAAATTCAATACTTGCTTTTGTATACTCAGTTGAACGGCGCCAGTCGTTTCCGTCTTTTTTAGAAGCACTTTCTTTTGGATATACACTTACAGCCATTGACTTTTTTCCGCTTGGTAAATTAATGCGTGCTGCATCCATCATAAAGGCAGTACTGGCAGCCCAGGCAATATCACGTGTATTCTCACATTTGAATTTCCAGGTAGTAAACGGGTTGCCCGGACGTGAAGAAGCTTTGTTTACTTCATCGGCTGTGCGGATCATTACCGTTTTATCACTGTTCATCGCTTCGCTCCAACGTTTGATCTGCTCGGCAGTAAAACAATCCTGTGCATTCTGCAAACCACCGCTGCCCACAACAATCATGTTCGAGGGTGTGGTAATACTGTATTCAATATCGCCATACTCCAAATAAAACTCACCGGCACCGAGATATGGATTTACATTCCATCCGTTAATATCATCGTACACACACGCACGTGGAAACCATTGTGCCACTTCATAAATCCAGCCATCTTTTTGTTTTAAACGACCCATCCGGTCGGTTCCATACTCAGGAATCGTAAAGCCATATTCAATCACCACTTTTACAGAACCGCCTGTTGCTTTCACCGCTGCGGGCAACCACACCTGCATACGTGTATCAATCACTTCATATTGCGCATCGGTTGTTTTTCCATCCTGCACAATCTTTACAGATTTAATGCCATAGCCTTCGGTAAACTCGCCATTGGCCCAACGACCGCCCAGTGCTGTTGTAGTAGCCGATGCTCTTGAATCTTTACGATAAATATTCTGATCTAACTGCAGCCACAGAAAACGCAATGCATCCGGACTGTTATTGGTATAATTCAACGCAACAGTACCTTTTACCGAATGATCGGCAGGGTCCAGTGTTGCATCAATTTTATAATCGGCTTTGTTCTGCCAGTACTTGGGTCCGGGCTCGCCGCTCGCACTTCTGTATTCTGTACCGAAGTTGGGATAAAAGAACGGGTGAAAGGCTTCACGATGATCGTACTTGCTTTGCCCGAAACCTGCAAGAGCAATGCAGATACTTACGAGTGCTAAACTGATTTGCTTCATAATGTTGAAATAATAGTAGCGTTAAAGAAACGAAGCTTTATGAATATGGGAAAAAGAAAAATGTTAAAAGGCGGTCTGTCTATCCCCTCCCGGGAGGGGCAGCAGCATTTTACACTTACAACACAAAGAAAGGGGTGGGTTCTGTATTCATAAAAAATTATATCTCGTTCTGTTTCCTCTTCGACAACAAATAAACAGGAACACCTGCCGCAACTATCAGCAAGCCAAACAAGGAGTTGATAACCGCTGAAGTGCCGCTGCTATAATTCAGTACATCGTTGTACACTGTGGTCACCAAAAAGAAGGCTGTAAACAAGACAAATACAGCCGGCACAAACGGATAGCCCCATACTTTGTACGGACGATCAACCTCTTTCATTTTATAACAAAGTATGAATACGCCCAAGGCACTCATGCCGTAAAATAACCAGCTCACAAAAATGAGCATGTCTGTTAACATATCAAACGATCCACTGAAGATGAGGAGAATGGTCCACACCGCATTAAAGAGTAAGGCATTCGCAGGTGTTTGAAATTTCGGATGCACTTTTTGTGCGGCCTTGAACCACCTGCTTTCTTCGCCCATAACAAACGTTACCCGTGCCGTGGCCAATACATTGGAGTTGGTGGTGCCAAGCGTTGATGCAACAACCAGCAGCACAATCAATGCGGCACCGGTTGTTCCCCAAATAGCAGAGGCTGCATCAGCAGCAATAAAATCAGAGGCAGCAATCGCATCAGCAGGCAACACATAAATAAACGCCAGGTTGATGAGTACATAGGTAACAATACAAACGATCAACCCAAACAATAAACTCTTCGGAATAATTTGTTGCGGCTGTTTAATTTCTCCTGCAATAAAGCCAATGTTGTTCCAGCCATCATAGGCCCAGAATGCACCGGCAGTTGCAGCCATAAATGCCATCACAAAAGCCCATCCTGTTGGGGCATTGGGTAAGGATGTAAATAAATGATCCGGTTGAATTTTACCCGAAGTAAACACACCCAGTATCAATAAAAAAATCGCAACAATTTTTAATGCCGTAAGCAAACGTTGAATACCTGCACCGAGTTGCACACTCCGCATATTGATGAAGGTGAAGATGCAGATGAGCAGCACCGTTAAGAGTTTTACACCCAGGTCGTGCAATGGATAAATGGTGCCGATAAACGGAATATGCAATTTTATACTGAGCTCTGTTTGCAGTTCCACTTTAGGCAAATGCAGAAAATAATCGGCATAGGTACTGCACACATACGCAATGGATGCATTGCCCGCCGTGTTAAATACAGCAAAGGCCGACCAGCCATACAAAAAGGCAAATGCATTGCCATACATTTTTTGAAAGAACACATACTGTCCGCCTGTTTCGGGAAACATAGTAGCAGCTTCAGCATTGGTTAACGCACCGCATAACACAATCAACCCTGCAACAATCCATACCATAATCAATAATAACGGAGAACCCAGCTGCGCCATCATTACCGCCGGCTTCATAAAAATACCGGAGCCGATAACCCCGCCAATTACAATGGCAATAACAGATGAAAGTGTAAGCGTTCGCTGGAGTTGGGGCATTGATGAGCTGTTGTAATAAAGATAAGCGTTAATACAACAGCTCAGTTTTTGTCAATACTTAATTTCTGCTATTTCAATTTCGCCATACTGATTATCCATCGCAATCGTTTCAACCTGTATCGATTGATCGGGTTTTCCAAAATTGCGGAACACACAAAGCCGGATATAGGAAGGTGAAGTGCTGTAATAACTCCGGCCACCATAATAATTCACCGTTACTTTATACTTTCCTTTCGATGCAGTTTTAATCGTGTAGGTTTCAATTCCGCTGGCAGAACCATAAATATACTCACTGTTTTTTTCGGTTGCTATAAAGCCGCCGTTCTTTGAAGGATGACCGTACAGCACCATCGATTGCACACCCGGCTCATTGATCTGCAGGTTTAGCCTGCTGCGTTCATTATCTTCTGCAACAATCAGCAGATCTGCAGATAGTGCTTTGATCAGTGTAGGATTGATGGCAGACAGATCAAGTGTTGCACGATGCAGCTCAATCATGGCATTCATATCATTCAGTAATACTGCTTTCAACCCGGCTTGTCTTACTTCATCTGATCCAAAATTGACATTGATGCCTTTGTATAACAGATCAACTGCCTGTTGGTATTTCTGCTGTTGATAATACACCCATGCAAGATCACGATAGAGATATAATTCCGCTGCATGCTCACTCAACAGATCGGTCAATAATTCTTCTGCTTCGCTGTACTGCTTCCAGCGTTCCAAAATAAATACAGCACTGCGATGCATATAAAAATCGTTGGGCACAAGTTCCATTGCTGTCATCAACGCAGCCAGTGCATTGCTGTTAAATCCGCAGGAAAATAAATGTTCAGCCATATCTACATGAAACGCCGCAGATTGACCATGAACTGATTTCAGCGCATTGTACGTTGCTATCTTATCCTTTAGATCGGTTGCCTTCATTTCCTGCAAATACTCTACATCTTCCTGTTCACTCAGTTTATACTTGCGATAACGGTAATAGTAATGCGTATAGTTCTTGCCCTTTTTTAACTGAATGACAATGGCCCCGTTAGCAGCTCTTGAACCATACAATGCAGTAGCCGATGCATCTTTTAATACAGTGATGGATTCAATATCGTTCATGTTCAATGATTGAAAAACAGTTTCGGCCTGCACCGGCATACCATCAATTACATACAGCGGTTGCGCCGATGCACCTAACGATACAGCGCCTCGTATGCGTATATCGGGTATTGCACCCGGCACACCGGAATTGCCCGTTACCTGCATACCGGCTACTCTCCCCGCCAACACTTCACCAATATTTGAATATACCTGGAAAACATCACGCTGCTGTACGTACGCAACAGATCCTGTCATCTCTCTTTTTTTTGCAGAACCATAACCAACCACAACTACTTCACTCAACTCGTTACTTCTTTCAATGAAAATGCCGGCTGCATGTCCCTGCAGTGCAGTTTGTACAGAGGATGTTTCACCAATCTGTTGTTGCATTTCGCTTTGTACAGGTGCCGGACCAACAACAACAGGCTTCGCTCCGGGTTTGTATTGTAATAAACTTGCCGATGCATCCCAGTTTTTGATCCGTTGATTATACAACTCAACAACATTGTTAAGATTCGTTTCTGTTGGTTGCTTGTCCATTGCACGGCGCTGTATGCGTGTGTCTTTCTTTACATAATTCAATCTTCTGCATTCCTCTTCCAGGTCTTTGGGCGGCGCAATATTAAAGCGGATATAATCTTCTACTCGTTCCAGCACAAGAAACGCTGTTCGTTGTGTGACTACCCGTTCATCCAAACCAAAATCGAGTACATCATTCCAATCGTTGCTTGTTGTTGCCTCCGTGTAACGCATCAACATCTTCAAACGATCGATACCCGATGATACATGCGTTAATATAGTTGATAACGGAATCACTTCCACATTACTTGCTAATTGATTGTTGCCATAATAAAAACGAAGCGTATCTGTTGGCAGATGCATGCTGCCATAGATCAAAATGGGTTGATCGATCTTTACAGGCAAAGCCGATTCGATAATCGTTTTTCCGTTCACCGATTCTACAGCCATCAGCATCCGCTCGGCCTGCGATGTCCTTTCAATGGCTTCATCAATAGCCAAACGCCTGAGATCAACAACTGCACCACCACTGCCTGCAACAGCTTTTAAATAAAGACTATCGGCCGGTGCAGAATGTATTGCATAAAGTAATGTATTGCCCTGTGTTGGCATCCGTTTGCCAATGCTGTTATAGCCATCAGAAAAAAGAAAGGTCACAGAAGAGCTAACAGTTGCAAAATTTAACCGGCCGATGCCTGTTGCACCTTCGTAGGTTAATGCAGTTAAATACTGTTCCAGCTGACGAATAGTTTTGCTGTTGATGTTGTACACAACCGTATCGAAGGGTTTATGCCGGAATGGAATAACTGTAACTGTTTTTGTTTGATGATAAAGCAGGTATTGTTTTAAAAAGCTGATCTCTTTCTTAGTATCCCGTTTTGCAGAAGAAGCAGAAGCATCCCAAAAAACGGTTACTGTTTTTGGACTGATGGCATAATACCTCGACAACTCTTTATGGAGTTGCAAGGCAAAATAAAATTTACTTGCAGCAGGTTTTGTAACCAGTATCTGAGTTGCAGTTGATGGAAGTACAACATCAACAGCTTTGTTTAACACAACCGACTGCATTTCGTCTGTTGACAGAAATCCATTGGGGATAGCTGTAAATTCTGCTCCGTTGCCGGGCCACGAGCGAAAGATTGGTTTTGCTGTTTGATTGATCGCTTCAAACCGGAAAGAGAACGCAGTTGTTACATCATTATTATCAAAAGGAAGCAGATAGGTTTTCTCGTTTGCAACAATGGGCAATACTTCGTACAAAGTGATGGTTACCTTTCTGCTTTTCATTGCAGGCACAGGGTAAATACGCAGACTATAAGTGTTATCATATTCTTTTACAAGCAAAGCAGGGTCGATGCGTTTACCCACAATTGTATTGTATGCATTCGTTGCCTTCCATCGCTCTTCAATAGAACCTTCCCTGTATTGACCATTCAGTTCCAATTGAAAATCAGTAACAACCTGTCCCTTTCGTAAATTAAACCGATACAACCCTTCTATTTCTGTATCCCGGTTGTTGTAAAACTCCAGTTCTATAAATGTTACAGCTGTAATACCATCGGTTTTTACTGCTACCGAACAACGTTGCAGGATCATCTTTCCATCAAATACCCTCGGCTGAACAGTCGTTTTTACAGGCAGTGAGGGTTTAACCTGGGCAGTTAACAACAAACAAGTGTTGAGCAGAAATGCAGTAAGGAGCAGGCGCATAAGACAGAGTTTGCCTGATGGATGCAGCCTGTTTTCCAATTACACAAAATATTTTTCCTTTTTTCTGTAATAATTCTTCCGCACCTGCATCCAATACACAGAAACAAACAACATACAATATGAAAAAGCTTATCAGTTTCCTTATCATCAGCCTTATCATCTTTCAATCTAACGCTCAAATAAACGCCTTTAAAGTTGAAGTAACCGGTAAGGGCAAACCCATTATTTTAATTCCCGGTTACAGTTGCAGCGGCGAAGTGTGGAACGAAACCGTTGCACATTTGAAAGACCGATACGAATGTCATGTCATCACCATTGCAGGTTATGCTGGTGTACCAAAGCTGGATACGCCCATTTTAAAAACTGTTCGCAATGAATTGATCAACTATGTACAAACAAACAAGCTCAACAAGCCAATGCTGATCGGACACAGTCTGGGTGCTTTTATGAGTTTGTGGGTGAGCAGTGTAGAGCCCGATCTGTTCGGAAAGATTATTTGTGTAGATGGGTTACCGTTTGTTTCTGCAGTTGCAGATACAACTGCCAATGCAGAAGTATTGAAAATGAATTCGCAGTTCGATCCTGTAATAGTTGCAAAGAATTTTGAAGCATTACCCGATTCGAATTATGTACAAAACATGACCCGTGCGATGCGTTACCAGGTGAATGATACTGTACGTGCAAAACAAATTGCAACCTGGAGTTTTCAATGCGACCGTCGCACGCTCGGTTATACAATTGTAGAGATATCAACGACCGATCTGCGTGAAGACATTGCAAAGATCAAACAACCGGTATTGGTGCTTGGCAGTATTTATGGTACAGAAGCCAACAGTCATATCATGTTGAATCATCAGTATAGAAAAGTACCCAACAAAATCATTGAGGTTGCCAACAGCAAACATTTTATCATGTACGATGTGCCCGACTGGTTTTATGCAAAAGTGGATGCGTTTTTACAATAAGTTTTGCAAAACCAAATTCAACATTATCTTACCAACCGAATGAAACAGGAAGAACAGTTTACGGCATTATACAAGCAATACGCTCCCGGTATTCGCAAGCTCTGTTTGGGTTATACCGGCGATGCCATGCTGGCCGAAGATCTGCTGCAGGAAAGTTTTGTAAAAGTGTGGAAGAATATGGACAAGTTTCGTGGAGATGCTGCCTGGAGCACCTGGATCTATCGCATTGCAGCCAATACCTGTTTAACGCACCTCCGCAAAAAGAATGAACAGTTTGTTGATGCCGATAAAGAACGACTAACAATGATACCCGACGAGGTCCGCAACAAAGAACAGGAAGTACAGCTGTTGTACAAATGCATCAGCCAGTTAGCAGAAACAGACAGGCTGATCATTACACTGGTACTCGAAGATAAACCGTATGATGAGATTGCCGACATTACCGGCATTACCGAAAATAACCTGCGAGTAAAAATTCACCGTATTAAAAAACAGCTCAGCGAAATTTATAGCAGTTATGAAAGACTTTGATGCATTAAAAGATTTGTGGCAGCAATCGAAACCCGCTGAACAAAAATCAGTGGGTCTGCAAGCGATTACCCGTCAATCGAAAGATACCAAGGCAAAGCTGATGCGTCCTTTACTGATTGGAAGTATTACGTTGTTTCTTACACCGTTCTTTGTTATTTGGGTGGTGTACTTCAGCAAAGTGCAATTGAACTGGATCAGTACACACATCAGCGTAGCAATTATAGCACTGGTAGTTTGGCTGCAATCGATCCTTACATTCTTTACCTGGAACAAACTCCGATTGATTGACGATACAGCAGCACCCGCACAACATTTGCAGCAATGGGAAACCTATTATGCGTTTCGCAAAAAACAAATTCAATGGAACAAGCCGCTTTATTTTCTGTTCCTCAACTTAGGGATGGGTTTGTATTTCCTGGAAGTCGTGCATGGTCGCCCGATTGGTTATGTTCTTACGCTGGTTGCCTTTTATGCAGGCTGGATGCTGTACGCTTATTTTATTCTCGGCAAACGCATCCTGGAAAAAGAAGAAAAACGATTGAAAGGAATTATGGATGAGTTGAAGGAAATTGAAGAGCAGTTGAAGCAGGAATGATAAATTATTACATACGATTTTCTTCCGAAGGAAGGAACCGTTGATAGAACAAACATAAATAAATCACCTGATCCGTAGGAGCATCCCGTTTATTACAGGCCGTACCTACGGAGCGAAACCTCCTCTATCTTTATCAGTCTATCAACAGGTAGTCCCTACGGGACATAAAAAACTCCTGCTGCATTTCTGCAACAGGAGTTGAGTTGGATTATAAATGATCAATTATTCATTACCACTTTATCCGTTCATCTACTCTCCTTCCACTTCTCTGCTTTTCTGCCAAGGTTTTATACTGGGGCCATCCATCTTTACAATCTTTGGTGTAAACTTTCCAACAACATCAACCAACGATTGCTGACTCTGCATCACCAGTTCAATATCCTTGTAAGCAAATGGCGCTTCATCCAATCCGCCGCCCATTAATTTCACGCCATGTTTTTTCAATTCATCTTTCAATGCATTATGCGTAATACTTTGCATGGCTCTTGAACGGCTCATTAAACGTCCAGCTCCATGCGATGCTGAGTTAACGGATGCGGATTCACCTTTGCCTTTTACAATAAAACCTGTGGCGGTCATACTTCCGGGAATAATACCCAGTACATCTTTGCCTGCAGGCGTTGCGCCTTTCCGGTGAACGATCACCTCTCTTCCTTCCCACTTTTCTTTCCATGCAAAGTTGTGATGATTCTCTACCATCTTCATCGGTCTTCGTCCAAGCTGTTTGGCGATCTTGTTATGAATAACATGGTGACAGGCACTTGCATATTCACCGGCTAAATTCATCGCTAACCAATATTCCATTCCTTCCTCTTCATTCAAATCTAACCAGGCAAGATTTTTTGCATCTTGTGGTAATCGTCTTTTGCTGATGGCGATCTTGGTATAATGATTGGCAATGTTTGCACCCAATGCTCTTGAACCGGAGTGACTCAACAAACCAACATATTTACCCGGTGCTACGCCCAACACTTCATCTTTTTCTGACACTTCCACTACACCAAACTCTACAAAGTGATTACCACTTCCGCTGGTACCTAATTGCTTCCATGCACGACCATGCAGATTTTTCAGCAACGGCAATTCAAAGAATAATTCATTATCCATCACTTCGTGTTCTTCGCTTTGCTTGAACTGTGCACCGCTGCCAAACAAAGTAGCTTCACCCAATTCTCTTGCAAAGAATGCTTCACGTTGTACCAACTCTTTCGGATCGATATCGTAAATGCTCAAACACATTCTGCAACCAATATCCACACCAACACCATAGGGTATCACTGCATTCTCGGTTGCCAGCACACCACCAATCGGCAAACCATATCCATGATGCGCATCGGGCATTAACGCACCTGCTACTGCCACCGGCAACTTTGCAGCAGTGTACATCTGGTGCATGGCGCTTTGTTCAATATGTTCGCTTCCGAATACATTGAATTGAATTCCGTTTTGATTCAACGATAACTCTCCTTCACTTTCTTTTTCTTCCGGCATCAATTGTTTTGCAATCAATGCCAGTACGGCATCATCTAAATAATTTGCAGGCGATGCCAGCACTGCTTTCAACAATTCCATTACTTCCTCCTTTGCAGTATGCTTATACTGCTTTTGTATAATATTCATAGCGATGCTGATGACCGGTCCTTCCGGGTAGCCAATCGCTCTTAATTCTTTTCCTGCTATTTTTAACTTGCTCATTGTTCTTACTTTAAGTTACTGCTTTTTGGAAAAGCACCCCTGCTGCATCGCATACCGCTTGCATCGGTAAACAGGGGTTGCTTATTTCCTCCTCTGCACATAATCTGTTTATTGTTTAATTCAATGTTTCCTGTCTTGCGAAACCGATTACAGTTCTTGTTTGTTCCGCAACAACCGGCTCCGGTTCTGCCCGAAACACTTTCAATGCTTCCAGCAATCCGTTTGCCCAGTTGTACTGCCGGTCGGTATGCAATACCTGTGCATAGTTTCCGGTCAGTTCAATCATCCTGTTATCAGTTAATACAAACAAAGTGTTGTTGAAAAACATTTTCTGTTCTGTATGATCGAAATAAGAATGTTGATACACGTTCACAATCTCGCTTCTGTACTGTTCGTTCACATACGCAAATGCTTTGGTTACATCCAGTTCGCCGATAAAGCTTACACAAGGCATCCGGTCGAAGCGTGTTACATAAAACACTTTCACGTCCATGTAATGCCCGTTAAACAAAGCACCTGCATCATTCATCCGTCTTGTAAATAATCTCCATAACATAACTCCTCCTTAGTTTTTTGCAACAGCGTTTGTTACAGCGTTGCGGTTTTGGTTAATGTGTTCTCTTCGTTTTTCAATCAGCCATTGGATGATGTACGCAACAATCCAGATAACTGCTCTGATCAATACCTGGTTCATAGCATGCTGTTTGAACATAAAAAAGCCCGGTCGTTCATTCACTCCGGGCCTGTTCTTCTGTACAGCGTTGCTATAGAGAATGACATTCCTGCCGGAGATGAAGGATGTATTTGTTTTCGGGCATACGATTCCTGTTACTGTTTTTACTGCAATTTGTAATGTGCAGTTGTAAAAACAGTTGACTGAATCGCAGATGTTGTACTTGTGTTTTAATCATTCGTACGTTGTTTACAGTGTTATAGGTTCAGCAACGGCCATGGTTTATAAAAACATTGCATAAACAAAAAACCCCCGACGATACTGTCGGGGGTCTGTGTTATAGCGAAATCAGTTTTTCAACTTTATTCAACAGCAGCACATGCCCCGCAAACAGCATAGTCACCCTTGGGACTAAACCGATTCACTGTTTCAATATGTAACTGTATGCGTAGCATTGTTTGTTGTTTATAATTTTTGTGAGTGCAAAGATGAATTTATTTTTTTGATGTTGTCAACTTTTTTGAAAAGAATTTTTAAAAATATTTTTTCAATGTTGTTGCAAACAACAATCAATACTCAAACACAATGGTTTTATTTTGATACACAAACACACGGTCTTCAAACAATAATTTCAACGCTTTTGCCAGCACTGCTTTTTCAATTTCTTTTCCTGCTTTGATCATGTCTTCAATACCGAATGTGTGATTAACAGGAATAATCTGTTGTTCGATGATAGGTCCTTCATCCAGGTCGTTTGTAACATAATGTGCAGTGGCGCCAATCATTTTTACACCACGGTTATGTGCCTGCCTGTACGGACTTGCACCAATAAAGGCCGGCAAAAAGGAATGGTGAATATTGATAACCTTTAACGCAAACTGTTGCACAAACGATGGCGAAAGAATACGCATGAACTTAGCCAGTATGATATAATCAAATGCATACGCATTGATCTGTTGCATCAACTCCAGTTCAAATGTTTCTTTGCTTTTGTTTTCATGTGTGATAAAATGGAATGGAACTTCGAAGCGTTCGCAGATATCCTGCATCACCGCATGATTACCAATAACAGCCTGCACCGATGCACCTAATGTGTTGAAATGATTCCGCACCAATATATCGCTGAGGCAGTGATATTCTTTTGTAACGAGCAGTACAATTTTCTTTTCGGGTTCGGGGTTGATGCTGATGTTTGCATCAACAGGTAATACAGCTTTCAGTTGCACCTGCAATTCATCTACAGCTGTTTCCTGCGCACTTACAATGCGTGCAAAAAATACATTCGCCTGTACATCCACATGCTCACGCATGGAAACAATGTTGAGATTGCGTGCTGCCAGCACACCGGTAATAGCGGCTACAAGACCAACTCTGTCTTTACATTGAATGAGAATAACCATTGTTTAAATTTACTGCTTAATTGCAACAACAAGGGTTAGCACAATCGTTAAAAAAAGAATCGTCAGTGCGAGGAACGAAGCAGTCTTAGTTAAAGGATTGCTTCACAAGTTCGCAATGACGATTCCTGTAATTTTTTCTTTACTACAAATAACTATACATCTACCGAATCATACACAATCACCTTACTCCACAAATGCGAATAGTCTTCTACAAATTTTAAATGAATCGGATCAACCTGGTAGCTGGCTTGGTCGGCAGCATTTGCAAAATGCGTAAACCATGAAACGGCATAGCCACGTTCAATAACATCCCGGTTCGTATCGGCCGGTTTGCCGATGTGAAAATTTTGGATGGTTTTTACTTTTGAAAGCTTGATTAAACCTTCAACCAGCTTATCTCTGTCTGTTTTGCTATCAGCATTCTTTAACCAGAAATATACGTGATGAATAAAAATGCTTTTGAGCTCTTTGTCCATGGGCTGTTGTTTGAACGAAGATAAGCCGGTAATGGCAGCTGCAGCAGCTGAAAGTTTTGCGATGAAGGATTTTCTTGTTTGCATATCGACTGTTTGAAACTCCAATTTACAGCGTATTATTAAAACAAACTCGTCTGCATCCCCGGCCTCCTGAACTTTGTTCTGTCCAAACTCCATTCTTCTGCATTCATGCCGTACAGCTTTCCGTATTTTTTATACTGCTGCGCCACCAGTTGTGCAATCGGTCCTTCGCCACGCATGCGTACACCAAAGCGTGTATCGTTTACTTTTCCATCATGACTGTGTTCAATATGATGCCATACTTTATCGGCTCGATCGGGAAAGTTTTTATACAACCAGTCGTGAAATAAAAATTTGATGGCACCATTCAACCGAATGAATGTGTAAGCAGTAAACGTTGCACCGTTGTCTCGTGCTGCTTTCATGATGCGTTGCATTTCGTGTTCGTTCAGCCCGGGAATCATTGGCCCCATCATAATACCCATACGCACACCGGCACTGCTGAGTTCGTTAATCACTTTCAGTTTTGCTTTGGCTGTTACGGTGCGTGGCTCCATTACTCTTCTTAAATCTTCGTTGAATGAGGTGATCGACACCATCGCCGAAACAATATTCTTCTTGCCCATTTCCTGTAACACATCCTTGTCTTTGAGTATCCATGCATTTTTGGTGAGGATGCCTACCGGTTGATTAAACTCATTGCATACTTCCAGCAGTCCTCTTGTTAACCGATAAGTTTGTTCAGCAGGTTGATAGCAATCGGTATTACCGCTGAGCATGATAGGTGTAGCATCCCACTTCGGGTGCATTAAAAATTTACGCAGCAGCTGTGCTGCATTTTTTTTCACCAATATTTTTTGCTCAAAGTCCATACCTGCGCTGTAGCCCCAGTACTCATGCACATTGCGTGCATAACAGTAAATACAACCGTGTTCGCAACCGGCGTATGGGTTCATGCTGTAGCTCATACCCACATCAGGACTCTCCACTTTGTTCACAATTGTTTTGGGATGCACTTCGATGTATTGTGTTTTCAAATTCGTTTCTTCCCATTCGTCAATGCCTTCAATATGTTCTTTGGTGACTTCGTTTTTTAAAAACCGGTTTTTGGTGTTGAACTGTGCACCACGGCCGGCATGGTATGGCTGCGTTTCATCGGCATCTTTCGGTTTTACTTTATAATGATCCTGTTGTAGTTTCTCTGACATAATGTTTTTTTTGAACCACGAAGACGCAAAGACAGGAAGAAGCACGAAGGAAATACTTTGTGTACTTGGTGCTTTTGTGACTTTGTGGCCAGATAGATGAATAGAATTTCTGTACGATGAAGTGTGCGACGCAACAAAAATTTAATAGTAGCAATAGCCCCGACTACCTAAATAATTCCCCCTGCTTTGTTATAACCGACAGATTCTGGAATGAAAGTCTTCGAACGATCTGGTATGCTTTTTCATGAAGCGGTCGCTTTAACAACAACATGCCATCAGCAATAAAACGTCCTGTGAAATGTTTGTGCGAATATTCAAGCCAACCTTTTTCATATTGCCAGGGCTCGAGCTTGCGTGCAATGGTGAGGTGCGGTTCAAGAATAAAATGCGGTTTGTTATCGTTGTTCAGTTTCATGAGTCGCTGCGCTTCGGTGCGAATTGTTTTTACCAATGATTGTATCGGCAACTTGCTTACTACATTAATGTAAATGGTATGACTTGGAAAACTTCCATAATCACGCAGCTCTACTTTAATGGGATGAAAACCCATCGCTATCATGTTGAGGCGATTTACTAATCGCTCTTCCATTAATTCGTACTGCAGAAAATTTGCTAATACAATATGGGGCTTACCCCACTTTGCATGATCGGTCTTGTACTTTTCTGCAAATTCTGTTTTCAGGTTTGTAATACGATTCCTTAATTCTTCATGCGGACTCAACACCAATAGATACTCATACACACGATAGCCGGGAATGGTTGTAGTTGTAATTGATTGTAATTGCATAACGGACGATTTTAGATTTTTGATTGGCGATTTCAGATGTACATGGGTATTGCTCACCGCTGCATTGATTGCTTTGTTCAATACATGCATGTGTACAAACGATGCACAAAAAATCCGGGCTTGTTTGTTGTGTAAGTCGATCGGCCTGCTTACTGATGGGGTTAGTTTGAAGTAACAATTGCAAAAAATATTTTCACCAATTGCACTACTAAATTACTAAAAGTTTTAGCTTTACCAAACTTTCTTACGAACCCAGACATACTTTTTTTATCACCGCTCTTTGCACTGCAGGAGTTAAATTATTTCTTATGGATGGGGAAGATTTTTTTGGTGCCGCTTATAAAGGCAGCAAACAGTTTACACAACAACAGGTACGTACAGCCAATGCCACAGGCTTTGGCGCTGCAGCCGATGATTATGCTGAACGTGGTATTGATTTAAATGAACAGTTGATCAAGAACAAACCGGCTACGTTCTTTTTTAAAATGAAGGGCGATGCCATGGAACAGGCCGGCATTTTTGATGGCGACATTTTAATTGTAGACCGTTCGTTAACACTGGTAAATGGAAAAATTATTGTTGCCGTATTAAATGGCGAATTGCTGGTGCGAAGGTTTCATAAAAACTTTACTTCTGCCTTTTTAATTCCCGAAAATACACGCTACAAACCCGTTAACCTGGCAGAGTTCAGCGATTTTAAAGTGTGGGGCGTGGTTATACATATAATCAGGTCTCTGGCCTGAAGGCCAGAGCAAGTCAAGCCAGAGCAAGTCATGATTTGCTCCAGAGATCAAAAAAATATTTCTTATGCCAATGATCAAAATGTGGATTCATTTAGTTTGGGCCACCAAGAGCCGAAAGCCATTGTTGGATAAAAGCATCCGGCAAAAAGTGTGGCAACACATGCGTAGCAATGCACAGGAAAAACAGATTCATGTTGACTTTATAAATGGGTATGTTGATCATGTGCACATACTTCTTTCCTTAAATGCAGATCAAACAATTGCAAAGATTGTTCAGTTGATCAAAGGCGAAAGTTCGTTCTGGATCAATAAAAATAATTTATGCAATGAAAAATTTGAATGGCAGGATGATTACTTCGCTGTGTCGGTAAGTGAATCCGGTGTAAATGTTGTGCGGGAATATATTAAGAACCAGGAAGCGCATCATGCAAAGAAAACATTTCAACAGGAGTATGATGAGTTTATGAATAAATATGGGTTCCTGCTAATCAAAGATTCTCTGGGCTAAAGCCCAGAGCAAGTGAAAAAACATAAACATGCAACAAAATACAGAGGCTCTTGACTTGCTCCAGCCTTCAGGCTGGAGATATAAAAATGAACAGAACACGTTGGGCTTTAGCCCGGGTTTCGGTAGCATGTATGCCATTGTTGATTGCAACAATTTCTATTGTTCCTGCGAACGCTTATTCAAGCCTCATCTGGATAACAAACCGGTTGTTGTACTCAGTAACAACGATGGCTGTATCATCAGTCGCAGCGATGAAGCCAAAGCATTGGGTGTAGATATGGCGGGGCCTTATTTTATGGCGAAGCCATTGATTAAAAAACACGATGTGGCGGTGTTCAGCAGCAACTACAATTTGTATGGCGATTTAAGCATGCGGGTGATGGATACCTTGCGGGCCATCATTGGTGAACAGCATGTAGAAGTATATTCAGTAGATGAGGCTTTTGTTGATTTAAGTATTTTTCCAACAGAAGACCTGGATCGTATTGCACGTGATATGAAAGCAACCGTAGAACAATGGACAGGTATTAAAGTTTCCATTGGTGTAGCGCCAACCAAAGTATTGTCTAAGCTGGCGAACCGCCTATCGAAAAAAAATAAAGAAAAAACCGGTGGCGTAATTGTGCTGGATACTGCAGAAAAAATAAAAAAAGCATTGGCCATTACACCTGTGGGCGATATCTGGGGCGTTGGTCACCAGTACGCCAAAAAACTAAAAGAGCAATGGTTTATTGATGATGCCTTGCAACTGAGTAAAATGAGTGAAGAGTTTGGCCGAATGCATTTAGGCGGCGTGGTTGGTGTGCGGTTGATTCGTGAACTGAACGGTATTGCATCGAAAGATATGCAGGACGAACTTGTTACGAAAAAAATGATTGCTACCACCCGCATGTTCGGCAACCCTGTTGATAACATAAACGATATTAAAGAGGCCGTTGCTACCTATACCTCAAGGGCTGCCGAAAAATTAAGAAGGCAACACAGTGCAGCCAGCATCATCAGTGTGTTTGTGGTGGCGAAAGGCGAAAACCACAACGTTACGTTTAACCGGGGTATTACACACAGCAGTTATGCTACGTTACCTACGGCCACATCCTTCACCAACGAATTAATTAAACCGGCTGTTGCATTGGTTGATCATTTGTACAAAAAAGGAACACAGTATAAAAAAGCAGGTGTGATGTTAAGTGGGCTTGTACCTGATGCATCAATCCAGGGAAATTTGTTTGTACCTGAAACAAAAAATAACGGACGGTTATTGATGAACATGATCGACAACATCAACTTCAGTCAGCGGGATGACGTGTTGAAGTTTGCGGCCAGCGGTACAACCAGAGACTGGAAGATGCGCCAGGAATTACGCAGTCCACGTTATACAACACGGTGGGAAGAGTTGTATGAAGTGAAATGACCACCCCTAAAGGGGCTTTAAAACAAACTGGTTTGTGAAAAATTGGTATTCATAAATTTCGGCTTCATTAAATTCAGCCCCATCTCTTGATTCATACAATCTATTAAATACGCAGCAAGCTCAGGTACAGTTGCTTCGTTGGGCATATGCAGAAAAAAATAAATTTCTTCCATGCCTTGCTGTTGCCAACGTTTCATTTGCTGTACCCATGCATTACAGCGGGTATAATCCGATTGGTGCAGACTGTTACCAACAAAACGAATAAATACTTTCGGCACCGTTACATGCATATGTGCACAATCTCTTCGGCCAGCAGTATCGGTAATTACGGCCCCAATGTTCAACTGTTTGACTGTGGCGAAGAGTTCGTTTCTTATTTCATCTTTCCCAAACCAGTCGGGATGACGCAGCTCTACAAAAAACGAAAATTCTTTTGGTAATGTATAGAGGTAATCGAACAATTCTTGTTTACGTGTCGGCGAAAAGCTATCGCTCAGCTGTATAAAAACGGGACCCAGATATTCTCCAAAAGCAACCAAAGCTTTCAGAAATGCTTGTTGTAAATCTTCCTTACCGTACAAACTTCCCTGATGTGTTATTCCTTGATACATTTTAGGACAGAATTTAAATACGGATTTGCTGCCGGTTGTATCAACTGTTTGGCTCTTTACTTTCTCTGCCCATTTGCGTAAAATGGTTTCACCATACACTTTGTAATGTGTGGCATTCAGCTCTACGCTGTTAAAGTGACGCACATACTGTTGTAAAAAATCCTTTTCACTTGTTCGGTTCGGATAAATTTTTCCAACCCATTCTTTTCGTCCCCAACTGGTGCAACCCACATACACGTTTACATCTTTAAATGCATTACCGGTAAGCACTTTATTATTTAGTGGAGGTTCTGCCGGCAACGAAAAATCAATGCTGTCGAGAAGCTGTTCATCAACACGTCCAAATTCCATCTGTCAATCTTTTTTCAAATCTACAGCAGAATTGAGTTTGAAAAAAAGCAGTTGCTTCAGGCTGTTTCAACTAATTCAACAGGTGCAAGATGTTCCAGTTCATCGTCGGTAAACAATCTCGACTCAATAAAGAAGCGAACACCCAATGGAATTTCCAGTGAGAAACTGCTGCCCCTCCCCGGCGTAACATTCAAAATAAGTTGTGTATGCTTCCAGTAAGTAAACTGGTCGGCACTCATATAAAATTTACAGCCTTCAACTTCACCCAAACAAACATCACTGCTGCCCACACGAAATTCGCCTGCAGTAAAACACATCGGCTGGCTTCCATCGCAACAGCCGCCACTCTGGTGAAACATCAACGGGCCATGCATTTCTTTCAGCTTTGCAATTAATTCGTTTGCTGCTGCTGTTGTTATAATACGTGGTATCTGCATAAAAAAAGTTTAAAACAAAACAGCGGCACAGGGCCGCCGTTTCTGCTTTTGCCATTTACGATTTGCCCTGATTAAAAGAATCCTAATTTCTGTTTGCTGTACGATATCAGCATGTTCTTCGTTTGGCGATAATGATTCAACATCATCTTATGCGTTTCTCTTCCGAAACCTGATTTCTTGTAACCACCAAATGGTGCATGTGCAGGATACGCATGATAACAGTTTACCCATACACGACCTGCCTGTATTGCTCTCGGCACCTGATATAATTCATGTGCATCACGTGTCCACACACCTGCACCCAAACCATACAATGTATCGTTGGCAATTGCAATGGCTTCTTCGGTAGTTTTAAATGTTGTAACAGATGTAACCGGTCCGAAAATTTCTTCCTGGAACACACGCATTTTATTATGCCCTTTTAAAATGGTGGGTTTAATATAGTATCCATGTTCCAATCCGCTGTTCTGGTGAAAGGCTTCACCGCCACATAAAACTTCGGCTCCTTCCTGTTTACCAATATCGAAGTAGCTGAGAATTTTTTTGTACTGATCTTCCGATGCCTGCGCACCCATCATCACAGTACTATCTAACGGGTTACCCATTTTAATAGCCTGTGCACGTTTAACCACACGGCTCATAAACTTATCATAGATCTTTTCGTGCACCAGTATACGTGAAGGACAGGTACATACTTCACCCTGGTTCAATGCAAACATCACTGCACCTTCTACTGCTTTATCAAAAAACTCATCATCTGCATCTGCTACAGATTCAAAAAAGATGTTGGGACTTTTACCGCCGAGTTCCATTGTAACAGGAATTAAATTTTCCGATGCGTATTGCATAATCAAACGACCGGTTGTGGTTTCGCCGGTAAAGGCTACTTTATTAATACGTGGAGAGGTGGCAAGTGGTTTGCCTGCTTCAGGGCCAAAACCGGTTACAATGTTGAGCACACCTTTTGGAAGAAGATCGCCTATCAATTCCATCAGGCACATAATGCTGGTTGGTGTTTGTTCGGCCGGTTTTACAATAACTGTACAACCTGCTGCCAATGCCGGTGCAATTTTCCAGGCAGCCATCAACAAAGGAAAGTTCCAGGGAATAATTTGCCCTACAACACCAATAGGTTCGTGCAGATTAATACTCACCGTTGTATCATCGTGTTCGCTGATGCTTCCTTCTTCGCTGCGTAATACGCCGGCAAAATAACGGAAGTGATCAACCACCAATGGCAGATCAGCTGCTCTTGTTTCACGAATAGCCTTTCCGTTATCGATGGTTTCTACAATGGCGAGATAGTCCAGGTTGTCTTCAATGACCTGTGCAATTTTTAAAAGAATGTTGCTGCGGTAAGCTGCTGCCGATTTGCCCCACGACTGAAAGGCTTCTGTAGCAGCATCAATTGCTTTTTCAATATCTTTTGCATTACCTCTTGCTGCCTGTGTAAACACTTTTCCGTCGAGGGGTGAAATATTATCGAAGTATTCGCCGCTATCAGGGGCTATCCATTCGCCTCCGATAAAATGATTGTACTTCGATTTAAATGTGGGACGTACTGCAATAGTTGATTGGGGTGCAGTGGCTGTTACTGTACTCATGGTGCAAGCTGTTTAATCGTTAAATAATAAACCGAACTTCCCCAATCACTTTTTTAAAGCTTTGCATTTTTGTATTTTTTTGTAGCACAATTGTACCAAAGCTGCTGTTTGATTTTGCCAATTCCTTAATTTCAGGAACAGAAAACGATACACTTGCCGGTAAAAAACTATTTACACAAAATTGATCTTACACAACCCAAGCAGCTACAAACGCTGGTGGAAAACCGGCGTGTATTTAACCTGCAGAACTGCGAACTGAATGTGTTTGAAAGTTACCAGGAAGCCTATCGTGTTCCGCTCACCTTTCACGATTTTGTAATTACCAGTATGGTGCGTGGTAAAAAAGTGATGCATTTATTTGATAAGCCCAGCTTTGATTATTTACCCGGCGAAACAGTGATTGTGCCGGCCGATGAAACAATGGTGATCGACTTTCCTGAAGCGCAGGCTGATAAACCAACGCAATGCATAGCACTCGCTGTTGATGCAGCGTATGTAAACAACACCATCCAGTATTTAGATACATTTTACAACAGCGATCCGGATACGGAACATAACTGGAAACTGCAGTTCAATCAATATCATTTTGCGAATGAGAATGAAGTAACCGATCTCATCAATAAACTCATTCGTGTTTGCAGCGGTACCGATAAAGCAAAAAGTATTTATGCTGATCTGAATTTGAAAGAATTACTCATCCGTTTGTTGCAAAGCCAGCATTTGATGCAGGTAAGCAGTGAAGCCGGTGCACAAAATAACCACAGCAGGCTGCATCATATACTGCATTACATCAACGATCATCTTACCGAGAAGATTGCAGTGGATACACTCAGCCGAAAAGCGTACATGAGCCGCAACGATTTCTTTCGCTGGTTTAAAGAACAGTTTGGTATTACGCCTTTGGAATACATCAATCGTGAACGCATTAAACTCGCCAAACAATTACTTGTCGATCCGAAAAACACGGTAACTGCTGTTGCCATGCAATGCGGCTTTGCCGATGTGAATTATTTTGTTCGCTTATTCCGTAAAGCGGAAGGCATTACACCCGGCGCTTACCAAAGCTGTTCGTTACAACAAGGTTATTCTGCTTAACTAAACTCGTACAACAGTTCAGCAATCAAAGCTGTCCAGCCGGTTTGATGACTGGCGCCTAATCCCTTACCACTATCGCCATGGAAATATTCGTAGAAGAGAATGAGCTCTTCGTTACCCGTTTGTTTGTAAAACCAGTTGTAGGTTTCATGACTGCGACGTTCACCACTTGCATCAAGCCCCAGTAAATTAATGTTGCGGTAAGCTAATTCTTTTGCCACATCACGCAGGTTGAGATAAGTACCCGAGCCTGTTGGATATTCCACCTTCACCGAATCGCCGTAGAAATCGCCAAACTCTTTAATAGCCTGTATGGTTAAAAAGTTGAGCGGAATCCACACCGGACCACGCCAGTTACTGTTACCGCCAAACATATCGCTGGTACTATCGCCGGGATCGTATTGAATGGAATAGGTATGTCCATCAATCACTACCGAATAAGGATTCTTTTCATGATCTTTTGATAATGCACGGATGCCGCCTACTGATAAAAACTCTGCTTCATCGAGCAAACGTGCAAGTATGGCGAGCAAACGTTCACGTGGCACCAGCGAGATCAAAATTTCTTCGCTGTCACTACGTTCCTCGTTGGGCCAGAAACGGTTTTTCGATTTACGATAATTCTCAAACCAGTTGATGCGTTTTTTAAAATCGGTTAAACGTGCAAGGCTGTTTTTATGAATAGTGGATACTGCAAACAAACTGGTTAAACCTACTGCCGATTTAATACGCAATGGCTGATGACTTCCATCGTGCATCACCAATACATCGTAATAAAATTTATCTTCTTCGTTCCAGGTGTGTTGCTCGTTCAATGCTTCGGCTATTAATACAAAATGTTCGAAGAAGCGTGTAGCGGTATCTTCAAACGCATCATCGTGCATGGCAATCTCCAACGCAATGTCCATCATGTTCAACGCATACATCCCCATCCAGGCTGTACCATCGGCTTGTTCTAACTGATGATTACCGGGAATATGATGACTGCGGTTAAACACTCCAATGTTATCCAAACCAAGGAACCCACCCTGGAATAAGTTGTTGCCGTTTTCATCTTTACGGTTGATCCACCAGGTAAAGTTGATGAGTAGTTTTTGAAAGATGCGCTTAAGGAATTGTACATCGCCTTTACCTGTGCGTTTCTTTTCAATATTGTACACATACCAGGCGGCAGTGGCGTGCACCGGCGGGTTTACATCGCCAAAATTCCATTCGTAAGCAGGTAACTGCCCATCGGGTTTCATGTACCACTCACGCATAATGAGCAGCAGCTGATGTTTGGCAAACACCGGATCAATGGCTGCCATGGCAATACATTGAAAAGCCAAATCCCACGCTGCATACCAAGGGTACTCCCATTTATCCGGCATCGAAATAACATCGGCATTTTTCAAATGCACCCAATCGTGGTTGCGGCCAAATTTTTTGCCGTTGTTCACAGGCGTAATACCATCTGTTCCGTTGATCCATTGCTCTACATCAAATGCATAAAACTGTTTGCTCCAGAGCAAGCCTGCATACGCCTGCCGGGAAATACGTTTCTGATCGTTGCTTAAATTTTGCGGAATAATATGATTGTAAAAATCATTAGCTTCTTGTTTGCGCTGATCAAACAAATGGGTAAAGCCATCGTAAAAAGCATTGTCAACATATCCATCCACCAACCGGCAATAAATGGTTTTTGTTTCGTTGGCCTTTAATGTTAGCTCATAAACAGGCGCACACTTTGTTCCGCTCTTTTTTTCACGGAGTTTTTTCTTATGCTTGTTATTAATGACAGCATCGTGAAAAGCATCTTTTACAAAAATGTTTTCGTTGGGTGTACCGTTGAACTTTTCCTTGTTGGTTTCATTTTCTGTAAACCATAATTCATCTGCATCAGCAAAATAAAAATAGTAATCGCCTAAACGGTTATGCCATGCATGCACACAGTTGGCATGTACATATTCCAGCACCGGTTTCATCTGCTTTCTGTCTACATTCCATTTATTCGAAAACCACAAGGTGGGTAGTACGGTTATATCGGCAGCACGATGATAGCGATTGGTAATATCAATTTTTATAAACAGGTCATTACTGTGCTGTTTGGCATACGTAACCTTCACATCGAAGTAATGATTGTTTTTAAAAACAGGCGTATCTAAAATTTCATATTCCGGTTCGTGCCTGTTGCGCTTTTTATTTTCATCGTACAGTTTTTTGTACGGAAACGGGCTTTGCGGATACTTGTATAAATACTCCATGTAGTAATGCGATGGAAGATTGTCGAGATAGTAATACAACTCTTTCACATCTTCGCCATGATTACCGCTATAGTTACCTAAACCAAATAAGCGTTCTTTTAAGATGGGATCTTTCCCGTTCCACAACGCCACGCAAAAACAAAGATTCTGGAAGTAATCGGAAATACCGGCTAATCCATCTTCACCCCACAAATACGAACGAAAGTGCGAATGCTCAAATGGAAAATAGCCCCACGCATCACCATACTCACCATAATCTTCTCTTACTGTTCCCCACTGGCGTTCGCTGAGGTAAGGTCCCCAACGTTCGAGCGGAACAGTTTTACTTGCATTATCTAAAAGTCGTTGTTGTTCAATTGTCATACTTTTCTGTTTAATCCGGATATACTTTTCAACAGGTTTCGGAAAACGGGAAGCAGCAATATATTTTATTTATACGCTTGTACACGTGCAATTAGTATTGCAAACGTTTCCGGTTGTAATCTTTCTTAAATGGAAGCAATCGCAGTATGATTATCCGTTCGGGAATAATCGGGGAAACAATAAAGTTACAGGTATTTTTTGTGGAGCTGATAGAGCACTTTTAATGCTTCCGGCGTCATGCCCTTTGTTGTATCCATCATGAAATGGCGCTTGAAACCAACAATTGCTGCACTGGTATCTTTTACATCATATCCCACAATACGGATGGCGGTAAGGTAATCGAAGTTAGCCGGCACCTGTACATTGGCTGTGTCATTCCACCACAAACCATATCCCTTTTCGCTGAGTGTTTTCCAGGGAAAGCGCCAGTTGGGATCGTTCTTTCGTGTAGGTGCAATATCGCCATGGCCAATAAAGTTTGCGGAAGGTATGTTGAAAGATTTTTTTAACCGCTCCAGCAATTGAGTAAGTGCATTTAACTGGCGTTCATCGAATGGTTCAAAGCCGTTGTTGTCTAACTCAATACCAATGCTGCCGGAATTAATATCGGTTGAGTTACCCCATTTGCTCACACCGGCATGGTGCGCACGCAGGTAATCGTTAAGCATATGATGCACCGTTCCATCTTTACAAATCACATAATGTGCACTTACCTGTGTACGTGGTAACGTAAATGTTTTTAATGTTTGTTCGCAACTGTTTTGTGCTGTGTGATGGATGATCACAAAATTGGGCCGACGCATGGACAGGTTGGTGGTGCCCACAAAATACGGCGCATTGTTAACTGAATCCTGCAGCGGATATTGCCGCAGCAGCTTTGCAAAAGCCTTTGTTTGCTTTTTGTACGATTTATTGGTTGCCTTATACGGGTTGGTTGAGCAGCTGTTGAGTAAAAGCAACGCAACAGCCCACAAGACACACAGTTTTCTCATTGCAGCAAGTTACGCATTTCGGGCAAAAGCGGCTTTTCTGTCCGTCGTCATTTCCTGCTATGCCTGTCATCATAGTATTGCATCAAAGGAGTTTCTAACTTACTCATACGATTACTCACACTCTAAATAGTTGAACGATGAAAAAGTATTTAATCTTATTCATGTTGTTCATTGCACTCGACACAACTGCACAAAGCTGGGCAAAGGAGTACGACTACGTAGATGAGTTTGCATTTGGACTGGCAAAAGTTTCGAAAGGAAATAAGTTTGGTTATGTTAACAAGAAAGGTGAACTGGTTGTACAGTTGATTTACGATGAAGCAATGACCTTGCGTGAAGGAAAAGCAACAGTACGCAAAGACAACAAATGGGGATACATTGATTCTACCGGCAAAGAAGTAGAAGAATTTAAGTATGAAGATGCCGGCTGTTTCCGTGAAGGATTGGCAGTAGTACGCATGCATGGCAAGTATGGTTTTGTAGACCACAATTTTGCACTGGTTATTCCTTATCAATTCGAAAATGCCAGAGGTTTTGCAGAAGGACTCGCTCCTGTTTCAAACAGCAAAGGCTTATGGGGCTACATTAACAAAAGCGGAAAACTGGTTTTTGAATACCAATACAACTTCGCCGACTTTTTTGTAGAAGGCCAGGCACGTGTTATGAAAAACGGCAACCTGATCATGATTGACAAAAAAGGAAAAGAAGTAAAAGAGAATGAATAGCAAAGTTGCTTTGTAAAAAATGCCGCTCTGTTGAGCGGCATTTTTTATTTACATATTTCTGCGGTACTGACCGCCTACTTCGTACAATGCATGTGTTATTTGCCCGAGCGAACAGTACTTCACCGTTTCCATCAGCTGCGCAAAAATGTTACCGTTGCTTACAGCTACTTCTTTCAACTTTTTCAACGCTGCTGCACTACGGTCTTCATTGCGTTTCCAGAATGCCTGCAGGTTGCTGATCTGCTGTTCCTTTTCTTCGGTAGTACTACGTATCACCTCTCCGGGAACAATGGTCGGGCTTCCGTTTTTGTTGAGGAAGGTATTCACACCTACAATTGGTAATTCACCGGTATGTTTCTGGTGTTCGTAATACAAACTCTCTTCCTGGATCTTGTTACGTTGATACATCCGCTCCATAGAACCCAACACACCACCACGTTCTGTAATACGGTTGAATTCATTCATCACCGCTTCTTCAACCAAATCGGTTAACTCTTCAATTAAGAACGAACCCTGATTAGGATTTTCATTCTTCGCTGTACCAAGTTCACGGTTAATGATCAATTGAATGGCCATTGCCCTGCGCACACTTTCTTCTGTTGGTGTAGTAATGGCTTCGTCGTATGCATTTGTATGGAGTGAATTACAGTTGTCGTAAATCGCATACAACGCCTGCAATGTGGTACGTATATCGTTGAAGTCGATTTCCTGTGCATGCAAACTTCTGCCACTTGTTTGAATATGATACTTCAACATCTGGCTGCGTTTGTTGGCTTTGTATTTATACTTCATGGCCTTTGCCCAGATCTTTCTTGCCACACGACCGATGACGCTGTACTCCGGATCCATACCGTTGCTGAAGAAGAAGGAAAGATTTGGAGCAAAATCATCAATGTTCATTCCCCGGCTCAAATAGTATTCAACATATGTAAATCCATTGGCCAGTGTAAAGGCTAGTTGTGTGATGGGATTGGCACCTGCTTCTGCAATATGATATCCACTGATGCTGACGCTGTAAAAATTGCGGACGTTCTGTTCAATAAAATATTCCTGCACATCACCCATCAACTTCAAGGCAAATTCTGTTGAGAAGATACAGGTGTTTTGCGCCTGGTCTTCTTTTAAAATATCGGCCTGCACCGTTCCTCTTACTTGCTGCAATGCAGTTTGGCGGCATTGTTCATATACATCTGCCGGTAATACTTCATCACCACTTAAACCGAGTAAACGCAAACCAAGTCCGTTGTTGCCTGCAGGTAACTCACCGGGGAAGGATGTATTGTTGTAAGATGGTTTTGCACTCTTGCCAAATTTCTTTTCAAATGCTGCATCAACTAAATGTTGTTGTCCATTCGCTTCAATCCATTTTTCACATTGCTGATCGATGGCGGTGTTCATGAAGAACGCCAGCAACATCGGAGCCGGACCATTGATGGTCATACTCACCGATGTTTTCGGATCACACAAGTCAAAACCACTGTAGAGTTTTTTTGCATCATCCACCGTTGCAATGCTTACACCGCTGTTACCAACCTTGCCATAAATATCGGGACGATGAGCAGGATCTTCACCATACAGCGTTACGCTGTCGAATGCAGTTGATAAACGCTTGGCCGGTTGATCGAGTGATACATAGTGAAAACGCTTGTTGGTACGTTCAGGGCCACCTTCGCCTGCAAACATTCTTGTCGGGTCTTCACCTTCACGCTTTAATGGAAACACACCTGCGGTAAACGGAAAACTGCCGGGCACATTTTCCTGCGCCTGCCATTTGAGTAGATCGCCCCAGTCTTTGTATTTCGGCAACACCACTTTCGGAATACGTGAACCACTTAAGCTGGTGCTGAACAATGGTTGCTTAATTACTTTATCACGCACCTTGTATTCATAATGATCTTTTTGATACGCCTGTACTTTCTCCGGCCAGTGTGCAATCAGTTTTTTTGCAACCGGGGTTTGCAGTTCGGTGAGTTGCTGCATTTGCTTTTCAAGTTCTTCCACAACTGCTGCAGGAGCTTTAGCAGCCGTAAGAGTTTGGATTGCACCCTGCAACTGATAAATTTTTGAAGCAATAGCTGCCTGCTCTTCCACCAGTTGATTATAATCTTTAACGGTATCGGCAATTTCGCTGAGGTAACGCACACGTGCAGGTGGAATGATGAGTGATTTGCTTACCGTATCTCTGTGTGCAATATGATCAACGCTGCCAAATTTTACCTGTGTTTTTGTTTCAACAGCAAGCATAATTTTTTCAAACAATTCATTTACACCTGCGTCATTGAACTGCGAAGCAATGGTGCCAACAATCGGCAATTCATCATCTTTCGCCATAAACAGTTGATGATTGCGTTTGTATTGTTTGCGCACATCGGCCAATGCATCTAATGCACCAGCTTTATCAAATTTGTTGATGGCAATGACATCAGCATAATCGAGCATGTTGATCTTTTCCAATTGTGATGCAGCACCATATTCCGGCGTCATCACATATAAACTCACATTACAGTAGTCAAGAATTGAAGCATCACTTTGTCCAACACCTGCACTTTCTAAAATAATAAAATCAAAGCCCGCTTCTTTACAAATGTCGATGGCCTCCTGCACATGTGCACTTAATGCTTTATCGCTTTCACGTGTTGCAAGGCTGCGCATGTAAGCACGTGGGCTGGAGATAGAGTTCATACGAATACGATCGCCCAATAATGCACCGCCTGTTTTTTTCTTTGATGGATCAACCGAGATAACAGCGATCGTTTTATCGGTAAATGCATTCAGGTAACGACGAACAATTTCATCTGTTACCGATGATTTACCTGCACCGCCGGTTCCTGTAATTCCTAATACAGGAATCACAACTGACGATTGACGACTGACAACTGACGATTGACCGTTTTCCGCATTGGTAATTTTCCGTGCAACCGTTCTTACATCTTTTAGCTCACCTAAGGTCATTGGTGTTTGATAGTCACCACTGCCGTTGAGTGAAATATCACATTGTTTAATTACATCTTCAATCATGCCCTCCAGCCCCATCTGTCTGCCATCATCCGGAGAATAAATACGGGTGATACCGTATTGATGCAGTTCTTCAATTTCATCCGGCAAAATTGTTCCGCCACCACCGCCAAAAATTTTAATATGGCCGCAACTATTCTCCTCCAACAAGTCTTTCATGTATTTGAAAAATTCCACGTGCCCGCCTTGATAGCTGGTAATGGCAATACCCTGCGCATCTTCTTCAATGGCGGCTTCAACAATTTCGTGTACACTACGGTTATGACCGAGATGAATAATTTCGGCGCCTTTGCTTTGCATAATGCGGCGCATGATGTTGATAGCGGCATCGTGGCCATCGAATAAACTGGCAGCCGTAACAATACGTACTTTATTGGAAGGAGAATAACTCATAATTTTTATTAATGCTACTTAACTAACAAATGTTTGCAAAAATAGTTAATTCTCCTGCAAGGTAACGGGTAAAAAAAATGCTCCCGTTTGCGGGAGCATTTTTTATTTAAAAGCTTCATCAGCTTAGTTCGTATAACCGGGGTTTTGTACCAGGTTAGGATTTGTATTCATTTCACGGAAAGGAATAGGGAATACAGCACGGTTGTCGAACGCAGGGCGACCATTTACAGTTTCGCCTAAACGTTTTGCATCATGAATGCGGAAACCTTCGTGTGCCAGTTCCAGTCTTCTTTCTAAGAGAATGTTAGCCAGAGTAACAGATCCAACATATACAGGTGCACCTGCACGTGTACGTAAACGGTTAATATCGTTTAACGGAGTATCTCCTGTTGTTGTTGATAAACGCTGGTTACATTCTGCACGAATAAGATACAATTCTGCTAAACGAATCACTTTTACATTCTTAAATACATCTCTCCACTTACCACTGCGCCAATCGCCGGAATAGAGGTAGAATAAATCTTTCCGCTGATCGCCTGTAGGATACAGGTTCAGATGTGATTGTAAAATAACGATATCACCATCACGTCCACCAAAAGGAGGAACTGAATAAAAAGTGTGGCAGTTGTTTGCACCATCCTGGTCGTTTACAACCATTGCAAATACATCTTCAGTTGTATAAGCCGAGTTGTTGAATGCATTTGCATAAGTACCAACCAGGCTAAAGTTACCTGCTGCAGCTGTAATACCTGTGTTAGCAGCATCACGTGCGCCGGCATAATTACCCATTTGCAGATAAGCTCTTGCAAGCATTGTTGCTGCTGCTACTTTGTTTGCATACACACCGTTTTTATTCGGTAAAAGGTTCATTGCCTCCGTTAAATCTGCAATAACCTGTGTATAACACTCCGCCACGGTATTACGGGTTGGGAAATCAACACTGCTGAAACCTTCAGTAGGTGTTGTTTTAATAATAACACCCGGGTTTTGGCTTGGGTTGCCATCGTTATACGCTTTTCCGAAGAAACGAGTTAACTCAAGCAATACAGCACCACGAATAAAGAGCGCTTCGCCTTTTACTTTATTTCTGTCTGCCGCATTTACTTTGCCAATGTTTGCAATTACATTATTTGCAATGTTAATGGTGCTGTAACCACTACCCCATAAATTTAAAATGATCGGGTTGGTTGTTAACATTGAGTTTCCGTAAACTTCACGGTAAGTATTAAACGTACCTGTCCAGTTCAGTTCGCCGGATGCAGCCATCAGATCACCAAATATCTGGATGTTACCGCCATATAGATTGCCTGAGCTTAAACCGTCGTAAGCACCCAATAATACCTGTTTCACATTTGCATCAGTAGCAAATGCCAGATCATTACCAACAGCCTGGGGATTCGGCAGATCGAGCTGCTTTGTACAAGCCGAAAACAAAGTACCGGCTGTAAGAAGTATGAATGAATATTTTAAAATTTTCATATTGATCAGTTTTTTAAGATTAGAAGCCAATGTTTAAACCAAATGTAATAGAGCGAATTTGAGGAGCTGCATAGAAATCGCCACCTTGGTTAATGTTACCCGCTCTGTAATCTGTATTTACTTCAGGATCCCAACCTGTGTATTTGGTCCATGTAAACAGGTTAACACCGGTTACATAAGCTTTTACTGAACTTAATTTTACTTTGTTTAAAACAGTTGATGGTACATTGTATGCAAAAGTGAGTTGCTTTAAACGAACATAACTTGCATCTTCAAGATACTGCGTAGATACACCAGGAGATTGGAAATCACCAAACCAGTTTAAACGTGCTTCAGGCACATCTGTAATGTCGCCCGGCTTTTGCCATCTTCTCAGTTGATCTCTTGTCTGGTTATCGAACCAATCGCCACGTGCACTCATAAAGCCACCGGCACCATTCACAACTTCATAATCAAACACACCCTGGAACATTACGCTTAATTCGAATCCTTTGTAAGTAAATGTATTTGTAACGCCACCAAACCATTTTGGATTGGGATCGCCTACTACAAAGTTTCCTGCAGAGTTGTAATCGTTAGTTGTTGTTTTACCATCCTGTTCGTAATACAATGCATCACCATTTGCAGGATCAACACCGGCATAACGAGGACCGTAGTGTACACCAATTGGCTGGCCAACGATGAGCGCATTCATGTAACGGCCATCGTTAAACGACAATGTATCTTGCTGACCATCGATTTTCAGCACCTTGTTTCTATTGTGCGAAAGGTTGAAGTTGGTTGTCCATCTGAAATTACGGATATCAACGTTCGTTGTATTCAATGTAATTTCAATACCCTTGTTTTCAATTTCACCAATATTACGTGTAATACTTGCAAAACCAGAAGTTAAAGGCAGAGGATAGTTATAGATGAAACCTCTTCCGTTACCTGCTGAACGCTTGTTATAATAATCAACTTCCAACACCAATTTGTTGCGCAGGATACCAATTTCAAAACCCGCATCTAACTGATTGGTTGTTTCCCAAGTCAACACATCGTTCTGTAAAGAAGCAGGAGCTAAACTTGCACTGCCTGCATAACGGCCAGTACCGTAAACACCTCTCCATGCGTAGTTACCAAAGCCCTGTGAGTTACCAAGGCTACCATAGCTGGCACGTACTTTCAAGAAGCTTACGAGATTGCTGTTTTTCAGGAAATTTTCTTCGCTTACAACCCAACCTACTGATACAGCCGGGAAGAAACCGTAGCGCTTATTTTCACCAAACACAGAAGAACCATCCACACGACCACTTAAACCAAGCAGGTAACGATCGTTGAATTTATAGTTTACCCTTCCGAAATACGATAAGATAGACGCTTCACTTAAAGTTGAAGTACCTCCTGTAATAGTTGCAGCATTCGCAATATTGCGCAGATCATCGTTTGCAAACTGTTGACCTTCTACATTTGTTGCATCAACTGTACTTTTTTCAAACGATGTACCTAAAGTTGCATCAATACCGTGCTTATCTTTTATGGTAGTATTGTAACTGAAATAATTGTTTGTTGTGTAACGTACACTTCTCAACCAATCGTTTAAGCCCAGACCGTTTGTACCTTGACCATTAATTGTTCTGCGGCCATAGAATTGCTTATCATTCTGTGTTAACACATCCAATCCATATTCTGAACGGAAGTTTAAACCTTTGATAATGTTTAACTGACCGTAAACTGTGCTGATGTTTCTGAATGTACTTGATGTATAAGAAGCATTTTCAGTTTCAATCAACGGGTTATAATAGGTAGTTGTAGGACGATCGAACAACACACCCAGATTGTTTCTAACCGGTGTAATCGGAGCCAATGCAACAATCTGCAATGGTGTTGTAAACTCGTTATCCTGACCTACACGTCTGCCTTCTGTACGTGAAATAGTTGAGTTAACACCAATTTTTAAACGGCTGTTTAATTCCTGATCTAAATTGATACGACCGGCATAACGCTTAAATGAATTGTAAAACAGAATACCATCCTGATCGTTATAAGATCCGCTGATGAAGTATTTTGTTTTTTCACTGCCACCGGAAGCATTTGCTTCAATGATTTTGGTTTGCGATTCCTGGAAAGCTAAATCTTCCCAGTTTGTGTTTACTGTATCTGCTCTCCAGTTTGCACCCCCTGTATTTAAACCGCTGTAACGGTTGAAACGACCTTCAACAACACCTGTCATGTAGGTAATTGCTGCTGCTTCGTTCGGGAAACCAAACCAGTTACCACCTCTGTTGTAGTGATATTTAGCTGCATTAACCGCTGCTTCACGGAAGAACGTAAGATATTCAGTTGAATTAAGGAAACCACGCTTATTAGTAGGGTTATTGTTACCATACTGCATGTTTACACTAAATTTCGCTTTGCCAGATTTACCTTTTTTAGTTGTAATGATAACAACACCGTTGCCACCACGTGAACCATAAATAGCTGTTGCAGCCGCATCTTTCAAAATTTCAAACGATTCAACATCGTTGAAGTTGATATCGGCTAAAGCGTTACCGGATAAAGTACCGGTGTTGATAACGATACCATCAACTACATATAATGGATTATTCGAAGCACTTACAGACGCCGAGCCTCTGATGCGTACTTTAATACCTTCACCAACTTTACCATTTTGAGATTCGATGAACACACCTGCGGCACGACCCTGCACACCTTGTAAGAAGTTGGGTACAGGAGTATTTGCAACATCAGAACCTTTTACACGTGAAATGGAAGTGGTAAGATCTCGTTTAACCGATTGACCGTAACCAACTACCAACACTTCGCTTAAGCTGGTGTTGCCGGGGTTTAAAGTAATAGACACGCTGCCACCTGTTACGTTAACCTCTGTGTCTTCGTAACCAACAGATGAAATCTGAAGAGTAGCGCTGTTTCCTGTAAAAGAAATTTTAAATGTACCATCAGGCGCAGTTGTTGTAACCCTGCTTGTACCTTTTACTTTTACGGTAGCACCCGGAAGCGGGGAGCCGTCTTTAGCGTCGGTAATTTTTCCGGTTACATCTTTGGTTTGTGCCCAAACCTGACATAACGACAATAGAAAAACTACTGTCATTCCTAACAATTTTCTCATTTTTACTTGTTTTGGTTTGATAATTAGGGATATATGAAACTCTTATTCTCTGATTTTGAGACAGGATGTTTTCTTCATATGCTGCTTTCTCACTGCTGTTTGGTAAAAATCCAAGCAAAAAAGAAAAATCAGACAAGTTAGCGGTCTATTTATATGGGGCAAAGCCAAATTTAATCTCTCCGGCTCATATAAATCAAAATATATTGGACTAATGTTACAATTGAAGCTATGGCAGCCACCACGTAAGTTGTTGCAGCCCACTTTAATGCGTCTTTAGCACCCGGGTGCTCTTGTGCCGTTGTAGCATTCGAACGTTCCAGCCAGGCCAGTGCTCTATTGCTTGCATCAAACTCTACCGGTAAGGTAATAAGTGAAAAAAGCGTACTGGCAGCAAACAGGATAATACCCACTAATAATACCGTGGGGTTACCGCCACCAAACCCTAAAATACCTACACCAATCGCCAAAATCCATTGCGACAGAGTTGTACTAACCTGCACCACCGGTACAAGGCGAGAACGCATCATAAGCCATTGATAAGCAGTAGCATGCTGCACAGCATGCCCTACCTCGTGTGCCGAAACAGCTGCAGCTGCAATAGAACGGCCGCTGTAAACATCCGGGCTAAGATTCACGGTTTTATTGGCCGGGTTATAGTGATCGCTTAAAAAGCCGTCAACAGATGTTACCTGCACATCATATATACCATTTTCACGGAGCATTTTTTCAGCAACCTCTTTACCGGTTAAACCGCTAACCAAAGGCTGCTGGCTATATTTCTTAAACTTGGATTTCAGGCGCATCTGCACTAAAAAACCAATACCCATAAAAAGAAGTGAAACGAAGAGGATTCCTGGTGTCATAAACTGTTTAAAATTTAATAACAACCATCCATCAAATTAGTTTCCAAAATATTTTTTTGTCAAAAATTACATGGCTTAAAAAAGTCCTAAGTCGTTTTGACAGAGAGAGTTACGTTTAGTCATTGCCGTAAGCAAATAAAGCAAAAATAGTTGCCGCTAAAATTACTTTAATTAATTGATTATCAATACAATAAACACTTACTTATCACCCATTTTGCCTGCCCGTTCTGCGTGCGTAATTGCATAAAACTTATGCACATCGGCCAAAAATAATTTTGTAATGTGGCGGCAATTTGTAATTTAGCAACAGAATTTAATGGGTTAGTAAGTACAAAGGGTTGGAAGAAATTCCAGCCCTTTTACTTTGTATAAACTTTCGCATTCCAGGTCACTTTTTTTGACAATTTTTGCTTTAAACTTCTTCACTTTCATCCTTCTTTTTCGTTTTTACTTTCGCATACCGATGTACTTATTTTTACTTATTTATTGCGATGCTGTTTTTTAAAAAATTTTTGCATGCAATCGTTTTTTTTGATGCACTTTTATGCGCTTGAGGAAATATTATCATGAGTAAAATCAAAACATCTTTTTTCTGTCAGAATTGTGGATACGAATCGGCGAAGTGGCTGGGCAAATGTCCATCGTGCAATGAGTGGAATACATTTGTCGAAGAAATCATTACAAAAGATAAAAGCAATCCGCAAAAACAAAGCTGGAAAGAACAAGCTGTTGGTGGTGAGATGAAAACCATATCGCTGAGCGAAGTAAAAAGCACCGAAGAAAAAAGATTGCTGACGCAAGATGCAGAACTAAATCGTGTGTTAGGAGGTGGTATTGTACCGGGAAGTATTGTATTGATTGCAGGTGAACCCGGCATTGGAAAATCAACTTTGTTTTTACAACTCGGCTTGCATCTAAAAAATGTTACCACCCTTTATGTAAGCGGCGAGGAAAGTGAGCAACAGATTAAAATGCGTGCAGATCGTTTACAAATGACCAATGAAGATTTCTATCTGCTCACTGAAACATCTACCAACATTATTTTCCAGGAAATAAAAAAACTGAAACCGAAAGTTGTCATTATTGATTCGATTCAAACATTACAGACACCTTATATTGAAAGTGGCCCCGGAAGTATTTCGCAAATAAGAGAGACAGCAGCAGAGTTGCAACGCTTTGCAAAAGAAACCAACACACCGGTATTTCTTATTGGGCATATTACCAAAGACGGCAACATTGCCGGACCAAAAATACTGGAACACATGGTTGATACGGTACTGCAGTTCGAAGGTGACCGGCACTATGCGTATCGTATTCTTCGTACAATGAAAAACCGTTTCGGCTCCACTTCTGAACTGGGTATTTATGAAATGAACGAAACGGGCATGCGCCCTGTAAATAACCCAAGTGAAATACTCATCACACAAAAAGAAGATCAGCTGAGTGGTATTGCCATTGCTGCTACCATGGAAGGCATGCGTCCTTTATTAATAGAAGTACAGGCGCTCGTTACACAAAGTGTGTACGGTACTCCGCAACGTACTGTAAGTGGTTTCGACTTGCGTCGTCTTCAATTATTATTAGCTGTATTAGAAAAGCGTGGCGGTTTTCATTTTGGCATGAAGGATGTGTTCCTGAATATTGCCGGCGGGTTGAAAGTAGAAGATCCCTCCATTGATCTGGCTGTATTGTGTGCACTGCTTTCAAGCTACGAGGATGTACCGTTGAATACGCATATCTGCTTTGCAGGTGAAGTGGGATTGAGTGGAGAAATAAGAGCAGTCAATCGCATTGACCAACGCATTGCAGAAGCCGAAAAACTTGGCTTCGAAAAAATCATCATCAGCAAATACAATATTGGTCAGAGTAAAGAAAACGAGAAGAAGTTATTACAGAAGTATAACATTGAAGTAATCACCATGAGCAAAGTAGAAGAATTGTACCAGTATTTATTTCAATAAACTGCAGATAGAGTGAACGGCTACTATTGCAATTAACAGGCGTGTTGTTTATCTTACTGAGATGATCAAAACCCGAAAATTAGTGAATGATTTTCTGCATCTGCTTTATCCGCACAACTGCGCCGGTTGCGGCAGCGATCTGTTAGAGAATGACCAGGAGATTTGTCTGCATTGTTTTGCCAACCTGCCCGAAACAAATTTTGCTTTGTATGCAGGCAACCCCATCGAAAAAATATTTTATGGCCGTTTACAAATTGAACATGCAACTGCAGGCTATTACTTTAATAAAAAATCTGCGCTACAAAGGCTCATTCATCAATTAAAATACAAAGGCAACAAAGAAGTGGGTTGGCAATTGGGTAAATGGCTCGGCTTACAATTGCATAAAAGCAACCGCTTTACAAATGTGCAGGCATTGGTTCCATTACCACTGTTCCCCGACAAGGAAAAACGCAGAGGTTACAATCAATCAACAATCATTTGCGAAGGTATTGCAGATGTATTGCAACTTCCTGTGTTAACCGATGTTGTAAGCCGCAAGCGTTATACCGATACACAAACCAAAAAAGGCCGCAGCGACCGCTGGACGAACGTTGACAATAGTTTTGCTATCAGCAATGCTGAACTGCTTACAAATAAACATGTGCTGCTGGTAGATGACGTAATTACAACAGGTGCTACATTAGAAGCTTGCGGCACGGCATTAAAAACGGTACAAGGTTTAAACTTAAGTATTGCTGCTTTAACCTGCGACTAAATCACAAACCAAGTTTAACATTAACGCCTGGTTGTGTTTCAGCTTTGGTTGCTTATTTTTACAACAGTGAAGAACAATTTCCCCATACTGCTTATCTTGTTACTTGTTGTATTTGGCGCCTGCCGTAAAGAATCGTTTACCAATAGCAAAGAGGCCCGCTTAACAATGGGCAACGACAGCCTGCGTTTTGATACCGTGTTTACTTCGGCCGGTTCCATTACCGAATACTTTTTAATTAAGAATGAAAACAAACAGAAGATCAACATCAGCAATCTGCAGTTGATGGGCGGCACCGCATCGGCATTTAAAATGAACGTTGATGGCAGCCAGGGAACACAATTCAGCAATATTGAACTGGCAGCCAACGATAGTATGTATGTATTTGTGCGGGTGAATGTAAATCCAACTGCAGCCAATCAACCATTTCTTATTCGTGACAGCATTAAGCTGGAATGGAATGGCAATACAACATTTAAGCAACTGGAAGCATACGGACAAAATGCGCATTACATCCGTAGCACGATTCTTCAAGGAAACAATAACTGGACCAACGACAAACCTTATGTGATCCTTGGTGGAATGATTGTGGATACCAACGCCGTACTCACCATTCAAAAAGGAACACGTGTACACCTGAATGCTGACGCTCCTTTTATTGTTGACGGAACGCTTGTTGTGAATGGTACAAAAACAGACAGTGTTGTATTCCGCAGTAACCGACTCGATGATCCTTACCGTGATTATCCCGGCAGCTGGCCCGGTATTTATTTTCGTGGCAGCAGTATCAACAATCAACTTACATACACTTATATTAAGAATGCCTACCAAGGAATTATTGTAGAACAACCTGCAAGCAACAGCAACCCTAAACTTACGCTCAACAACTGTGTGCTCGATAATATTTACGATATCGGTTTGTTTGCAGTCAACAGCAGCGTTACCGCCAACAATTGTTTAATTACCAACTGCGGCAACAACATTGCATTGCTGTACGGTGGTAGCTACATTTTTAACCACTGCACGGTTGCCTCATTTTCCAATTCGTTTGTACAGCATAAAACACCTGCTTTAATTGCCAGCAATTTTGTAAAGCAAAACAACATTGTTTACACATCTGCATTAAGTGCAGTATTCACCAACAGTATTATCTGGGGCGATGAAGGTTTGGTAGAAAACGAAGTAATAGTGCAGAAAGAAGGAGCTGCGGCTGCTAATCTTACACTCACCAATGTGTTGTTCCGGGCAAAGAACGATCCATCGAACACTACATTTAATAACGTACTGCGCAATACCAATCCACAGTTTGATAGTATTGATGTGGTACGCCGCTACTACGATTTTCGGTTAAAAACCGGTTCGCCGGCTATTAATAAAGGTGTTGTTACCCCGTTAACCACCGATTTCAATGGCCTGCCCCGTGTTGGCCTCCCCGACCTCGGCGCTTACGAAAAACAATAAACTTAAAAATGATGAACGGAGAAAATTCTCTGCTGTTTTCATCTCAACTTTGAACTGTATCGTAATTACTGTGTTATTATTATCAGACTTAAAACGAGAAAAAATGATCCGATTAATTTTAGCAGCTATCGTATTTGTATCGTTTGCTTTCACCGGCATCGATAAACAACCGACCGTTTATAGTTTTAAAGTAGAAGGTATTGATGGTAACAGCATCGACTTCTCTAAGTTCAAAGGCAAGAAAATCTTAATTGTAAACACAGCATCAAAATGCGGTTATACCAAGCAGTATGCAGAGCTGGAAGAGTTATACAAAAAGTATCAGGATAAGCTGGTGGTTATTGGTTTCCCCGCCAACAATTTTGGCGGACAGGAACCCGGCACCAATGCAGAAATTAAAGAATTCTGCACCGGTACGTACAATGTAACGTTTCCGATGGCGGCCAAAATAAGTGTGAAGGGCGACGACATGCATCCGTTATACCAATGGCTTACCAGCAAGGCGAAGAATGGCGTGCTGGATGCGGAGATCAAATGGAACTTCAATAAATTTTTGTTGAACGAAAAAGGTGAACTGGTTGCTTACTTTCCAAGTAAAGTAACACCACTGAGCGAAGAGATTACAGGTAAGTTGTAAGATTCTTTCGAAAAAGTTTGTAAAGCAGAAGCGGTTGCTTCTGCTTTTTCATTTTGTCAAATCTTATCTTCGCCGCATGCAATTCTCTCACATCATTGGTCAGCAATCGGTGATTCAGCAGTTGAAAGAAATGGTTGACAACAACCGTCTCAGCCATGCCCTGCTGTTCATTGGTAAAGAAGGCAGCGGCGGCTTACCGCTGGCACTCGCCTTCAGCTCCTATGTGGTGAGCCAGAGCGAAAAAAACAAACCTGTTGCCACCACAGCCGGTTTGTTTGGCGATGAACCGGTGGCGGCAGCTGCCACCAGTCACGGTGCAGAACTGGCCGAGCAATACATTCACCCCGATATTCATTACAGCTACCCGGTGATTCCACGAAAGAGTGGCGATAAACCCATTAGTGTTGATTATGTAACCGAATGGCGGGAGTTTATTAAACTGTATCCCTACGGGAATGTGTACGATTGGCTGCAGTTTATTGGTGCAGAAAACAAGCAGGGAAATATTACAGCGGCCGAATGTGCCGACATCATCCGCAAACTGAACCTCAAAAGTTTTGAGAGCGAATACAAAATTCTCATCCTGTGGATGCCCGAATACCTCGGCAACGAGGGCAATAAACTGCTGAAGCTGATTGAGGAGCCGCCGGCCAATACCTTATTTATATTGGTAGCCGAAAACGAAAGCCTGGTGCTGCCCACCATCCTCAGCCGTTGCCAGACAGTTCGCATACCCCCCATTGAAATAAGCGATGTGGCTGATGCCCTGGTGCAACGCAGCAAACTGGGCGAAACACAGGCCCTGCAAATTGCAGCGGTTAGCGAAGGCAACTACCGGGAAGCTTTACAATTAATACAACATGCAGAAGAAGACTGGCAATCGTTATTGCGGGAGTGGCTCAACTCCATTTTAAAAACCGGACCTATTGCACAGGTTAAATGGGTTGACCAGGCAAGCGCCCTTGGCCGTGAAAAGCAAAAACAGTTTCTCCGTTACTTTACGCATTTGCTGGAGCAAAGCATCCGCTTGCGGACCATGGGCGAAGAAAACCTGCCACTTACCGGCGCCGAAAAAGATTTCGCCCTGCGTCTCAACAAGCTTTGCGATATCAGTCAGCAGCAGGCCATTACCGAACAACTCGACGAAGCAGCCTACCATATTGAACGGAATGCCAACGCTAAAATGCTGTTTATGGCCCTTACCATTAAGCTCTACCATATTATTGCCAACCATTCGGTTATTGAAGTGGGCTAAACGAAGACGGCTTGCCCCTAGGTACAGCGCTGCACAACTGTTAGCTTTGCATTTAATTCCCTATTTTTGATGGAATTGACCTGTGGTAAAGGATTTGAGGCCCGAAAGGTCAAAAAATGAAAGAAGGATTTTGTGCGTGCGTGTCTGAATGGATGATTGTTTTTTGTTGTGTTACACTTGTTTACTGCAGTGCCTTTTTTGGCAAAGCATTTCAACATATTTCTTAAAAGTCTGGCTTTAACCGCTGCATAGCGAACAAAGCGTACAAGTGAGTGACACAACAATAGCTGCTACACGATTCTGCCGCTTGCCCCATCCTTTCTTTTTATTCTTAACGTTTTAATTTCTCAGTATAATGAGTTGTTCAAGTTGTAGTACGGGTAAACCGGGCGGTTGCAAAAGCAACGGCGGCTGCAGTTCGGGTGGTTGTAACCGCCTGAACGTGCACGACTGGCTGGCAAACCTGCCATTTAGTGATCCCGACAGCGATTGCCGCATTGTAGAAGTAACGTTTAACAACGGAAGCCGTAAAGAATTTTACCGTAACAATACCTTGCAAACGTTTATGAAAGGTGATATGGTTACGGTGGAAGGCATCAGTGGGTTTGATGTGGCCATGGTAAACCTTACGGGCGAGCTGGTGCGTTTGCAAATGAAGAAAAAGGGAGTCAAAGAAGACAACCCCGAGATTAAAAAAATTATGCGCAAGGCCAACGATATGGACCTGCAGAAATGGAGAGAAAGTAAGGAGCGTGAAAAACCATCGCTGGTACGTGCACGTGCAATTATTATTCAACTGAACCTGGATATGAAACTCATTGAAGTGGAGTTCCAGGCCGATGGACGAAAAGCAACGTTCTACTACACTGCCGAAGACCGTGTTGATTTTCGTGAGTTGATTAAGATTTACGCCAGTGAGTTTAAGATTAAGGTAGAAATGAAGCAGATTGGTATTCGTCAGGAAGCGGCGAAAATTGGTGGCATTGGCAGTTGCGGCAGAGAATTATGTTGCAGCAGCTGGCTCAGCGATTTTAAGAGTGTTACCACTACTATTGCCCGTTACCAGAACCTCACGATTAATCAAACAAAACTAAGCGGACAGTGTGGCCGTTTAAAATGTTGTTTGAATTATGAGTTAGATACGTACCTCGATGCATTGCAACAGTTCCCCAATAATGCCGATACGCTTGAATTAACACGTGGCACTGCACAGCTTATTAAAAAAGATATTTTCAAAAACCTGATGTGGTATGTATTGCCCGACAGCAATAAACAATACCCGGTGCCGATTGATCGTGTAAAAGAAATTAGGGCAATGAATGCCAGAGGCCAACGCCCCGATGAGTTGGGTGCCATTGAACTTTCGCCTGCTAAAGCAGAAGAAAAAGAACATGCACATGTGGAGTTGGTAGGCCAGATCAGCTTACGCACGCTGGAGCGCAACAGCAAAAAGCGTAAAGACAAAGAACGTTCGCAGCAGCAACAAAACCGTCCGCAACAAGGTGGTGGCCAGGGCAACCAGCAACGCCGACCACAGCAACAGCAAAACCGTCCGCAGCAAGGCCAGGGTAACAACCAGCCAAATAAACAAAGTGGGCAAGGACAGCAACGTCCACCGCAGCAACAAAGACAACAGCAGCAAAACAGACCTCCACAACAACGAGGTCCGCAGCAACAACGTGCGCCGCAACAGCAAAATAAACCGCCGCAACAAAACAGGCCACAGATCGAAAAGAAAAAAGATCAACCGCCACAAAACGATAATGCATAAGCAAACAAACCCCGACGAAAGTTGGGGTTTTGTTTTAACCAAACTTCAACAGGTTTGTGGTTCAACTTAAAATCAACCACATCAAACATTTCGTAACTTTCTACAATGCCCCGCTGGATGAAACGATCGTTTAGAGTTTTGGGAATACTGTTACTGCTATGGCTTGTGGTTGCACAAAGCTGTATGAAGATGCGCATCAGCGATGGTAAGGCAAAAGAAAAATTTGCAGAACAGGGTGTTACATTACAAACAGCTACTTTACACATCAACGGGTTTCCGCTGCATTATGCACAAACCGGCAGCGATACCTTGCCAACCTTATTATTTGTACATGGTACGCCCGGCAGCTGGGATGCATTTGCTGCTTACTTGCGCAACAAAGAGTTGCTACAGCATTACCGCATTATTTCTGTTGACCGGCCAGGTTTTGGTTACAGCGATTTTGGCCATGCCATGAACATGACGGAGCAAACAAAGATCATCAGTGCCTGGATGGATTCGGTGTACAACGGAAAGCCTTTTATATTCATTGGCCATAGTATGGGAGGACCGATGATTGTAAAGCTTGCAGCAGCCCGGCCTTCTTACACAAAAGCATTGCTGATACTTGCAGGATCGATTGATCCTGCAGCCGAAAAACCGGAAAAATGGCGACCCGTTTTATTTAAAACACCATTGAATTATTTAGTGCCCGGTGCCATGCGGCCCAGCAACGAGGAATTATGGTATTTAAAAACCGACCTGAAAGAAATGCAACCGGATTATGAAAAGATCACTTGCCCGGTTTATATTTTACATGGCACAAAAGACATACTCGTGCCCTACAGCAATGTAGCTTACATGCAGAAAATGTTTACACAAACCGATTCGGTTTATGTAGGCACTTTCGAAAAAGAAAATCACTTTATTGTGTGGACGAGGGAGAAAGAAATTGTGGAGTTGTTGATGAAGATGAAGTGAGTTGTCATCGAAGTGCGTCATGTCGACGAAGGAGACATCCCTGAATAATTTTAATGTCACATTTTATCTGAGTAATTGCAACATACTTACGAAGTAGAGATGTCTCGTACCTCGACATGACGTTTTCAGTTAGTCGTATTCATACAAACACGCTTATACGATAGACTATTATTTCCCCAATAACACTTTATAAATCGCATCCTGTACTTTGCCTCTCACATTCAGTGTTAGCAGCTTCGTGTTGGTGCCGCCTTCGGGGTATACACGATTGCTTAAGAAAATGTACACGATCTTATTCTCAGGGTCGGCCCATACACCGGTGCCGGTATAACCGGTATGTCCAAATGTAGAAGGTGAAACCAGCAATGCAGGATAAGGTTCTTTACGGGTGGCATTATCTTTTTCCGGTTTATCAAAACCTAAACCACGCCTGCTGTTTTCACTGCCGTAGGCGATGAATTTTTGTACAGTTTCGGATTTGAAAAAAGTTTGGTTTCCGATTTTTCCGCCGTTGTTCAGCATTTGCAGAATCATCGCCAGTTCATACGCCGTGCTGAACAAACCTGCATGACCTGCAATACCACCAAACATCGCTGCACCGGGATCATGTACATCGCCCCGTAATAACTGCCGGCGGAACTGCACTTCACGCTCAGTTGGTACAATGCGGTTAACAGGCAAATGATTCAGCGGACGAAACCCTGTTGCGGCAAGCTGCAATGGTTGATAAAATGTTGTACGAACATATTCATCCAATGTTTGTCCGGTCAATTGTTCAACAATCTTTCCGAGAAAAATAAAATCATTATCGCTGTACACGTACTTACCGTATTGTCCCATTTCGCTTTGCAGAATACGTTGGTACATGGTATCTACCCAATCGTTGCGCATATAAAATGTATCTGCCACACGAACATTGTATGCCTCACTCGGACCGTTTACATACAACTGAGCAGATGGGATACCGCTGTTGGTATCAATCGTTTCTTTATAAAACGGAATCCACGATTTTAACCCGGCCTGATGCAGCAGAATATCTTCGATGAGCAGATCCTGCTTGTTGCTGCCATTTACCCATGGCAGGTAATCGCCCAAACGTTTTTTCAAATCAAGCTTTCCTTCTTCATACAACTTCATCACCGAAATAGTAGTGGCACAAATTTTTGTAACCGATGCCATATCAAAAACTGATTCTGTTGTCATCGGTTCCTGTTGTTCGTACGTATAGTAGCCGTAAGCTTTTTCGAAAGCGATCTTTCCATCTTTCACTGCCATTACCACACAACCCGGAAACGCTTTTTTCTCGATTGCATCTGTAACAATCGAATCAACCGTTGTAAACTTTTCCGGCGCCAGTAAACTACGTGGCAACCCTGCCTGCTTCGTATCGGTATAGGTAATGCCTGTTCCAAATTTTAACTGCTCACAAACCGTTACCGGTAATTTACCCGTTGGTTTTTGGTTACCGTAAATAATATCGAAAGCGGCTTGTTGTGTATAAGCATCATCTTCGTAACAAACCAATGCATTCTTTGCATCGCAGAAATTTTTCATGGCATAGGGATTGCCAAACAAGACCAATGCAGCATTGGGTAACTGTAACAAGCTATTGGTTAACTGCAAAGCGGTACTGCTGATGCCGAAATTATTCTGCGGCCTGCGGCTGTACCCATGTAAACCAATCACCACATGGCTGTAATTATGTTTGATCAGTTCCACCAGCGACAGAATTCTTCCTGCATCACTTTTGTACGAAAAGAAAAACACATCAGCTTTCAACTCGTTCCGCATTTTTTGCGTCATGCTGTTTTCTGTTACAGCACCGATAGCCACATAGGCTATTCGTTTTTCTGCACCTGTTACCTTGCTTACAAACGACATAGCTGCTGTTGACAGCGGTAACATCTGCTGCTCATTGCGAACCAGTGTAGCTGATTTTTGTGCCAGCAGTTTTTTAAAGGCATCTGTTTTTACATTGAGATCGTTTACAAGATTATTGGTGTCGATGGGTTTCAGTTCTGCAAGTCCGTGTAAATACTTGGCCATTAACACACGATGCACACGAGTGTTTAGATCATCCCAGTGCAGCTTCTTTTTCTTTATTGCAGCTTTTACTTTTTTAATCGCCGCCGGAATATCGGAAGGCAAACACAACAAATCGTTGCCTGCAATCAACGATTGTACACTGGCTGCACCATCGGGATAAAACTTTTTTACACCCTGCATTTCCAATGCATCGGTAAACGTAAGACCTTTGTAACGCAGTTCTTCACGCAATAGTTTTGTTACGTTGTTGTACGATAAGGATGTTGCCTGGTTTTTTGTATTGTCAATTGCGGGAATGTACAAATGCCCGATCATTACACTGCCTACTCCGCTTTCAAACAGTTCCCGAAACGGATAAAGTTCTAATGAATCGAGTTGCGATTTTGTTTTGCTGATGATGGGCAAATCGTAATGACTGTCTGTTTCTGTATCGCCATGACCGGGGAAATGTTTGGCACATGCCATCACACCCATATCCTGCATCCCCTTCATTACCTGCACACCAAACAACGCCACTTTATAACGGTCTTCGCCAAAAGAGCGATCATTAATAACCGGGTTGTTGGGATTATTATTCACGTCAACAACCGGTGCAAAATTTACCTGTATGCCCATGCGTTTGCATTGCTCACCCAAAATTTTTCCATAACCATAAGCAAGTGATGCATCCTGTACAGCGCCAAGCATTAACTGCCGGGGCAGCGATACCACACTATCCAACCGCATACCAAGTCCCCACTCGCCATCAATGGTAATCAGCAGTGGTGTTTGTGCAATGCTTTGATAAAAGTTGGTGAGATTGGCTTGCCGCACCGGTCCGCCCTGAAAGAAACAAAGTCCGCCAACATTGTATTTCTGAATCAGCTCTGTTACCTGTTGTACATGTGCCGCACCCAAATTACTGTGTGCACGAATGATCATGAGCTGAGCAATCTTCTGGTCTTTACTCAGAGTAAGCATTACACTATCGGCCCAACGTTTCGCCTGTTCAACTTTTGACTGAGAAAATGAAGAAGAGAACGATGCCGCACAGGCCAGCAAAAGGATTAATTTTTTCATATGTTCACTTTTATTGCCTTTTGGCCATCTGTTATTCGCCATAAAAATCACGCTCGTTTTGAACATAAATTACTCGCTGATTTTTATAGCTCATTTCATGTAAGATTTCTGTTTTTTGCGATCTGGCTAAAGGTAACGAATTATCCTTCGAAGGTTGGTTGAAGTACTGTAAATTTGCCGTTTCAAAACAGAGGAACGTACGTGCCGGATATCATTCAATTATTACCCGATCATATTGCTAACCAGATTGCTGCTGGTGAAGTAATTCAACGCCCTGCCAGTGCAGTAAAAGAATTACTGGAGAATGCAGTAGATGCAGGTGCAACAGAAATTCAACTCATCGTTAACGATGCGGGTAAACAACTGTTGCAGGTAATTGACAACGGTGGCGGCATGAGCGAAACCGATGCACGCATGGCCTTTGAACGCCACGCCACATCCAAGATCAGGGAAATTGATGATCTCTTCCGCATTAAAACCATGGGCTTTCGTGGTGAAGCATTGGCTTCTATTGCGGCCGTTGCACAGGTGGAATTAAAAACCAAACGGGCAGAAGATGCAGCCGGTACGTTTATCGAAATTGAAAACAGCGTGGTAAAACGGCAGGAGCCTGTTGCCATGACCAATGGCACCAGCATTGCCATGAAGAACTTATTCTTCAACGTTCCTGCACGACGCAACTTTTTAAAAAGCAATGCAGCCGAAATGCGGCACATCGTTGATGAGTTCATTCGTGTGAGCATGGCCTACCCGGATATTTTCTTTTCGCTTACTGCTAACGGGCAACAAATGTTTCACCTCGACAGAGGTACATTAAAGCAACGGATTGTTCAGCTGCTCGGCAATCAATACAACGCCAAATTAGTTTCGGTTGAAGAGCAAACCGATTACATGAATATCTATGGCTTTATCGGTAAGCCTGAAACAGCCAAAAAAACAAGAGGCGATCAATACTTTTTTGTTAATCATCGCTTTATCAAAAGTGCATATCTCAATCATGCTGTGGCCGGTGCGTTCCAGGAGTTGATTGCGACTGATAGTTTCCCGGCATATGTACTGTTTATTGATCTGGATCCTGCACAGGTAGACATCAATGTGCATCCAACCAAACAGGAAATAAAATTTGAAGATGAAAAGATTGTGTATGCCTTTGTGCAATCGGCCGTAAAGCATGCGTTGGCACAGTTCAGCATTACACCCACGTTGGATTTTGATTTGGACCCAACCATTCAGCAACTCGATGCAGTAAGCAAACCGTTTACCAGCGAACAGAAATCGCAGGCTTCTTCTTCATCGCTGTACAACACATTCACCCAAAAACATGCAGCCCATAAAATTGATCCGCAGCAAAAGAGTGAGTTGAAACACTGGCGTGATTTTTATGAACCCGTGAACAAGTCGACAGTCGATAGTCAACAGACAACAGTTGGTAACACTGCCGATTTTTCTGCAATCAATCAGTCGAAGATCTTTATACCGGAGCAGGATTTTTCGCAACAGCACAATACCTACATTCTTGCATCAACTGCAAAAGGAATGCTCATCATTCACCAGCAAAATGCGCATGAGCGTGTGTTGTATGAACGTTATCTTGCTGCAGCCGATGGCAAAGCAATAGCAGCACAGCGCAGTTTATTTCCATCAACCTTACATCTTTCAACTGCCGATGCAGTATTGTTGGGTGAACTGAGTGATGAATTAAAACAGCTCGGTTATTTGATTGAACCTTTCGGGAAAGATACGTACGTTATTCAGGGCACTCCTGCCGATGTTGAGCAGGGTAATGAAGCAATGGCCATTGAATTATTACTGGAACAGTTCAAGCATTACACCAGCGATTTGAAGTTTTCCAAACGTGAAAAGCTCATTCGTTCATTAGCAAAACAACACAGCATTAAAGCCGGTCGTTCACTTACACAAAAAGAAATGAAACAGTTGGTGGAAGATCTATTCAACTGTGCACAACCCAACGCCACATCCAACGGATTTCCTGTTTACATGGAAATTAAAAAAGATGAACTGGAGAAACAGTTTGGACGTTAATTCTCTCTCCTCACCTGCTGTAAAAACTTCTCAACTGCTCTGCGTACACTTGTTGCAGATGTATTGTGATTGTTGACAATCACAGAAAACACTAGTAATTTATTTTTGGACGTGATGAGAAAACCGCTCAATGCCAGGTGACCGGTTAACGAGCCTGTTTTTGCAAAGATGAAACCGGCATCAGCTACATAATAATTGCGGAGTGTTCCTGTATTACCCTTTGGCAGAATTGTTTTCAATCTGTCCAAGCCAAACTCGTTTTTCATTTTCAACAGCAGCCACACAAAATCTTCCGGTGTAAATAAATTATAACGGCTCAACCCGCTGCCATCTACCCATTTTGGTTTTTGCGGAAAGCCGCTTAAATCATTCTTCAGCAGATGAGCTATAAGTTTCTGTTCATCCATTTCACCAAACAATACATTGCTCACCATCAGCAGGGTTTGCTCGGCAAAGAAATTATCGCTGCGGTACATGAGTGGTTTAAACATCGAATCAACTGGCTGCGAATAAATTATTTCAGGATTGGTTATGCGAAAACTTTCTTCCGTGATAGTTTGATGAACAGTGTCTTTCAATAATTCCAACGCAGACTGCAGTCCGTTTGTTACAAACGGTACTTCCAGTTCTTTCTTCAATTCCTTGCCTTCAGTGATCGTGTATTTATTTTCAGTGCGTGGACGGGTTACATCAAACGCTGTGGTCTTACCTGTTTTAAACTGCACATCCCAGTTTACTTCAGGATCAGTAAAAATAATTCCCGATGTGTCCATCTTTCCGTCACGTTCTTCTACATTCCGTTGCTGAATCCATTTGATATAGTTGCCATACACCGGCAACGGACTACGTTCGGTCATGTAATAACCAAGGTAATCATCCCAGGCCCATCCATAACCCAGCGCTTCTGCTTTCCAGTTACTGTTATTAATAACAATCGGCTTGGTCTGTTGCTTTAAAAAGTCAACAACGGGTTGTGTTTTATAATCAACATGCAATAGTGTTGGATCACCGGTTGGTTGAATGTATAAGGTGTCGTTCTCTTCTTTGTATTGCAATCCGGGTAATTGTTTTCCTAAATATTTCAACCCAGCATAAAGTGTAGGCAGTTTGGTATTGCTGGCAGGAACGAAATATTTATTGCTGTTGTATTGATGAATGTATTTACCAGTCTCTGTATCATACACAGCAATACCTACAAAAGCATTTGTTAATACAGAATCGTTGATCAGTTGTTTTTGTAAAGGCGATACTCTCGCCTGTTTTTGAACCGAACAGGAAAGCAGCAGAACAGATAAAAAGAAAACGCCAATACCTTTTTGCATCGTCAACACTTTTTTTATTGCTAAATATACATTGTTATTGGGTATTGTTATTAGGGTTGTCAACCTTTGAAGAATGATATACCTTGTGCCCAATGACGCTGAAAGAAAAAATATATCAAACCTGTGTTGAGATTGTACAAGAAAAAATTGCAGCGATCCAAAAGAACCTGCACGATCTTTCAGACAGTGCAGGTAATGAAACCAAACGCACGGCTGGTGATAAACACGAAACAGCGTTGGCGATGTTGCAGATAGAACAGGAGAACAACAGTCGCCAGTTAAATGAATTGTTGCAGCAAAAAGCAGCACTGGAAAAACTCGATCCTCAGCTGCAAACAGCAACGATTGTGCGTGGCAGTTTGGTTGAAACAAACAAAGGCCGTTTCTACATCAGTCTTGGTTTGGGAAAACTGACAGTGGAAGAGGAAACAGTATTCGCAGTTTCACCTGAAGCACCGCTGGGAAAATTAATGTTGATGAAGAAAGCGGGTGATGCATTTCAATTCAATAACATTTCTTACGAAATTCTTTCTGTTGAATAGTGGCTCACAGATTTCACTGATAAACACAGATTCGTTCCCGCAAAGACGGGAAGATACAAAGCACCACAAAAATTTCTGTGTTAATCTGAGTAATCTGTGAGCAATAAAAACTAATCTCTCTCCTGCGCCCGCAACCAACGCTCCGGTATTTCGCTATGGATGGCGAGTTGATAATCGGTAGCACTGCAGGCAATGAATTTTTTATTCGGTAACTGCATCCACCAACGGCCGGTTTTATGACTACGTAAAAACAGTACATCTGTATCGGCAATGGTTGTATGGTATTCGCTGAACTGATGACGGTCTTCCAGCGACGCTTCTGTTTTTCCTTTGCTCAGTCCATCAATAAAATACCAGATCATTTGTGCAATCTGGATCGCTGTCAACTCATCCACATCCAACTTTGCATTGTAACCATAAATACCCAGTGTACTTAACTGGTCACTCAATCCTGCATAACGGGTGAGCGTACAAATATCCTGTCCGTTCAATCCGTTTGGTGAAGTTCTGTTCGCTGGAGCATAGGCATTCGCCATCGCAGCAATATCAATACTCAGCAAATCGCTGCTGCGGATCACCGGTTCCATTTCTTCCAACGCATCTTTCACCACGCCCACACGGAAACAATCGAAACGCAATCGATCCATTGTCTGCAGAATAGTCGGGTGTACATAATAACTCTGGAATGCCATGTGGTTATAGTGGCGGATGAAGTTGGGTTCACCCGTTAACATCTCCATTAAAAAGTTTTCGCTGCGTACGGGTGTATCGTTACTTAAATTAATAAACGCATCTACACAGCTCGCTTCAATAATCTGCTGGCGCTGTACATACGCACCGTATTGTGCCAAAGTAAGATCATGACTGCCGCCAAGAATGAGCACCGTTTTCTTTGCTTCCACCAGTTCTTTAATCACCGCTTTGGCTGCGGCATACGTATCTTTCAATGCAGCTCCCGCCATCACATTACCAATATCAGCAATCTTTACATCGGGGTGCCAGTTGTATAAACGGTATAAGTTTTTGCGGATAACAGTTGGTGCATCGCCCAACGAAATACCATTGCCTGTGCCACGTTCTTCGGTTATACCCACAATCACCAGATCAACATCTGTAAGGTCAGGAAACAGAAATGCATAGGTTTGGATATGGCGGCCCAACTGGGCATCGTTCAATTCTTCATCGCCTAACACAGCCGAAAGATCAACCGGCTGCAAAAAATCTTCAATCATCTGTGAATCACTCATGTGTTTTCGTTTCGGTGGCAAACATAAGAAAAGAAACCCCCTAAATCCCCCTGAAGGGGGACTTTTTGCTTGCTGCAAAACCTTGATTCAGTATAAAAATTCAGAACAGTCACAACTATCAACCAGAAACTGGAAACCAGAAACTTCAAAGAATTATCTTTGCGGCATGGAACAGGTGTTACAACAGATTGAAACCTTAAAGAAAGAAATTGAAACCTTACAGATCGATAGCGCCAAGGCGTTGGAAGAGTATCGTATTAAATTTCTTGGCACCAAGGGCTTGGTGAAAGCGCTCATGGGCGAAATGAAGAATGTGGCCAATGAACAGAAGAAAGCCTTTGGTCAAACAATGAATGAGTTTAAGCAGTTTGCAGAAGCGAAATACGAAGAGTGGAAAGCATTGGCCGGCAATGGCACCGATGATTCGGCTGCTAAAATTGACCTGACGTTGCCCGGCGATGCGTTGCCCATTGGCAGCCGTCACCCCATTAGCTTAATGCGCAACCGCATGGTGAATATTTTCCAGCGGTTGGGTTTTTCTGTTGCAGAAGGTCCGGAGATTGATGACGACTTCCACAACTTCACCGCCTTAAATCTTCCTGAAAATCATCCTGCACGTGATATGCAGGATACGTTCTATATCAGCACCGATCCTGCATGGCTGTTGCGTACGCACACGAGCAACGTACAGATTCATGAAATGCAGAAAGGTAAATTACCCATCCGCATTATTACACCAGGTCGTGTGTATCGCAACGAAACCATCAGTGCAAGAAGTCATTGCTTCTTCCACCAGATCGAAGGTTTGTATGTGGATGAAAAAGTAAGCTTTGCCGATTTAAAACAAACACTCTACTTCTTTGTACAGGAAATGTTTGGTAAAGATGTAAAAGTGCGTTTCCGTCCGTCTTACTTCCCGTTCACCGAGCCAAGTGCCGAAATGGACATCAGTTGTTTGTTGTGTAACGGCGATGGTTGCAGTGTTTGTAAAAAAACAGGCTGGTTAGAAATTCTTGGTTGCGGCATGGTGCACCCGAAAGTGTTGGAGAACTGCGGCATCGACAGTAACAAATATTCAGGCTTTGCATTTGGCATGGGTATCGAACGTCCTGCTTTACTGAAGTATGGTATTAAAGACATTCGTCTCTTCAGTGAAAACGATGTGCGTTTCCTGAAACAGTTTACGGGAGCGGTGTAAAATCAGTTTATAGTTTTTGGTTTGAAGTTTTTTGTTGCCGGCTGTTGTTATACTATATAAATTCTGTTGCGTCGCACTCTTGTACGTTGAGTATTTCTATTTAGCAATTATCTGAACTGTGATGAATGAGAAAAGACCTTTTTTAATAGAGCGCATGATAATTTTGGTTTAGATAACTATCCCATCAATCTTAATCATCCAATAAATCCCGGTTCAGACAATGGTTCAGACAATTTGCGTTTGCGGTGCAGGAACAATGGGCAGCGGTATTGCACAGGCTGCTGCACAAAGCGGCATTTATACACTGCTGTTCGATCTGAATTCAGCAGTATTGCAAAAAGCAGAAACCTCCATTAATGCCAACCTGGATAGTTTAGTTGCCAAACAAAAAATTACCGAAGTACAACGTACTGCTATAAAAGGCAATCTTCAATTCATCAACGATATCAACTTCTGTATTGCCGATGTAATCATTGAAGCCATCATTGAAAAGCCTGAAGCAAAAATTGCGTTGTTCAATCAATTGGCAGAAATAAACCACGGCGATACCATTTTTGCCAGTAACACTTCATCGCTCTCTATTTCACTGTTACAAAAATCCATTCAGCAACCGCAACGTGTAGCAGGACTGCATTTCTTTAACCCAGCTACCATTATGAAACTGGTGGAAGTGGTGCGTGGCGAACAAACAAGCGAAGAGGTGATCAACATATTGGTTGCCTTAACCAAACAGCTGAACAAAGTACCGGTGATCTGTAAAGATTCTCCCGGCTTCATCGTTAACCGTGTCGCTCGCCCCTACTATATTGAAGCATTGAAACTGGTGGAAGACGGCGTAGCCGATTTTGCAACAGTAGATGCTTTGCTGGAAGCAAGTGGTTTTAAAATGGGACCTTTCAAACTCATGGATCTGATCGGCAACGACATCAACTATGCCGTTAGCTGCAGCGTGTATGATCAACTGGGTCAACCCGAACGCTTGAAACCCTCTCCCATCCAACAAGAAAAAGTAGAATCAAATAAGCTTGGTCGAAAAACCGGGGAAGGTTATTACAAGTACAATGGATAATTGTATAATTGATCGTTGATAATCGAACCCACACCCTAATTTTACATTTTCCATTATTAAATTATCCATTCCATCATGGTTTTCGTTACCGGCGGCGCAGGTTTAGTTGGTTCGGCATTGTTAAAACAGTTGTTGCAGGAAAAGCAGGGACCGATTAAAGCATTGTACCGTTCGTCGATGCCATTGCTGTTGAGCGAAGAAGAAAAACAACAGATCGAATGGATCAAAGGTGATGTACTCGATGTAAATCTGCTGAGCGATATTATGCAGGATTGCAAACAGGTGTACCACAGTGCTGCTGTCGTATCGTACCACAGCAGCCGAAGAGAGCAGATGTATAAAATTAATATTGAGGGTACGGCTAACATGGTGAACATGGCGCTGGAGAACAATATTGAAAAGTTTATTCATGTAAGTTCGGTGGCAGCGATTGGTCGCCTGCGTGCAGGTGAACAGATTACCGAAAAAACAGAGTGGACTGAAGAGACGAATAACTCACACTACGGCAAAACAAAATATTTATCGGAGATGGAAGTGTGGCGTGGCATCGGCGAAGGGTTGAATGCAGCCATCGTTAATCCATCTGTTATATTGGGCGAATCGAATTGGGAAAACGGCTCAGTCGCCATCTTTAAAAAAATATACAACCAGTTTCCCTGGTATACCAACGGCGGTACCGGCTTTGTAGATGCGAAAGATGTGGCTGCTGTAATGATCCGTTTAATGAACAGCGATATAACAGCCGAACGTTTTTTGTTAAGTGCAGAACATTTAAGTTTTAAAGAGCTGTTTACCAAAATTGCTGCCGGTTTTGGCGTTCGTGCACCACAACGTTTAGCTCAACCCTGGATGGGTGGTATTGTATGGCGATTGGAAGCACTCAAAGCGATGTTCAGCAAAAAGGAGCCCTTGCTCACCAAAGAAACAGCCAGCACGGCACAGGTAAAAACATTTTACGATGCATCGAAAGTACAACAGATGCTGCCGGGTTTTCAGTTCACCCCTATTGATGAAACCATTGAGCGTACCTGCAACTGGTTAAAAGCGTATTATCATTTATAAGTCGTTTACAAACATCAGCAGCAAAGCAGTTAATCCATTACATGAAATTTTATCAATCACCTTTAGTTATCGGCGCTGCAGTTTTGCTTTGTTATGCTGTCTATCTTTTCATCAACGATCTGCAGCACCCCGAAAGCTGGGGTATTTTATTAGCTGTCCCCATGTTGCTGATTGCAGTAACCGGCTTCATCGTTCATTTCCTGTTCAAAAAAATTATCGGTAACAATATCCGCATCCTGTTTTTTATTGAACTGGCTCTGTTGTTATCAGTCGTGCTCATCCTGCTCATCCGTTAATGTTTTGTTGTGCAGTTTCCGGCATAACGGAATTTGATTATTTTTAATCAGTCAATTGTAACACATGAAAACAATCCTTTCCATTATCCTTACACTGCTCATCGGTTCAGCATCTGCACAATCTTCTTTCTACATTAAAGGCAAAGTAGTTGACGACAGCACACGTACGCCGCTCGAAGGCGCATCGGTACTTTGCCAGAACACTACCAAAGGAACCATCACCAATAAAGATGGCGAGTTTAGGATGGAATTGCCATCGGGCGGGCATAACCTTGTAATTACTTACACCGGCTACGAAACCGAAAGTATCCGCATCAGTTCATCGCAGGATAACAGTAACGAGTTAAGCATCATTTTAAAGAAAAAAGAAAAGAAACTGGAAGAAGTGGTGATACAGGCCAGCACCGAAGTAAAAGACGGGTGGAACAAATACGGCAAACAACTCAATGATTATTTTATCGGCAGCACGCCCTTTGCCAAACAATGCAGCATTCAAAATCCGGAAGCATTGAAGTTTTATTTTTCCCGCAAACGCAATGTGCTAAAAGTAAAAGCTGAGGAGCCCGTTATTGTTATGAACTATGCACTCGGCTACCGCATCCAATACCAGCTCGATTCGTTTATTTACGATAACAACACCAAATTCAGCGCTTATGCAGGTGTGGCATTTTATACCGAACTGGATTCTACTGCTGAGCAAAAAACCATCTGGAAACAAAACAGGGAGAAGGCCTATTACGGTTCACGCTTACATTTTATGCGTTGCTATTACGATAGTACGTTGGCCGAAAACGGTTTTGCTATTGAATATGTGTATACCGACAGTGCAAGTGGTAAACCAAAAATCAGATCGCTGGAGCACCCGTACGACTCTGCTGTATATGCCTTGGTAGATAGTGTAGATAAAGAAGTAAATCTGTTTGGCAAATACCGCATTGTTTATACGCTGGCGCCGATGGAAAAAGATTATCTGCTTGCCAATAAATATCCGCTGAGTGCAAAAGAACAACTGTCTACACTGGAATTACTAAATGGTTTTGTAATTACCGAAAACGGCTTCTTTTACGAACAGCACGAAGTGATCAACAGCGGTTACTGGGCCTGGAAAAATTTAGCCGATCAACTGCCGTACGATTATTGGCCGGAGGAATAAGAAAGCTGCAAGCCGCCAGCCAAAAGCTGTTAGCCAAAACAAATACAAGTGTATGCAAATGGCTATCGGCTTATAGCTTGCAGCTTGGGGTTGACTTTATTTTTTCTCTTCCAACCTCTTCACCTTCTCCCACAATTCGGCAATCCGTTTTACCCAAACCAATTCACGACGTTTAACGGCTGCATCTTCTACCGGTGTACCGAAGTACGATTTATTCCCTTCAATAGAAGATGGCACACCCGACTGTGCAAGCACCACAGCATTTTCGCCAATGGTTAAGGTTTTACTTACACCAACCTGGCCCCATAAGATTACACCATCTTTAATTTCAACTGCACCTGCAACACCTACCTGCGCAGCAAACAAACAGTTTTTACCAATAATACTGTCGTGGCCAATATGCACCTGGTTATCGAACTTGGTACCACTGCCAATCACTGTATCGTGTGTTACACCCCGGTCGATGGTACAGGCTGCACCAATTTCTACATTGTCTTCAATCACCACCCTTCCGCAACTTTCCATTTTTTTATACCACACATCCCGGTTCTTTTTTGTGTTATAGTAAAACGCATCGCTTCCGATAACCGTACCTGCCTGTATAATGACGTTGTTGCCGATAACAGTATAATCGAGAATACTTACGTTGGGATGAATGATACAGTTGCTGCCGATTGTTACATGCTGCCCAATAAATGCACCGGGCATAATTACCGTGCCTTCGCCAATAACTGCCGTATCGCTAACAGCCGAAGTTGCAGCTGTAAACGGACGGAAGTGACGAACGATTTTTAAATAGGCTTCAAACGGTTCGTCGCACACCAGTAACGCTTTTCCTTCGGGCACATCAGTTTCTTTATTGATGATGATAAAACTTGCAGCGGAGTTAATACACTTATCGTAATACTTCGGATGATCAACAAACACCAGGTCGCCTTCTTCTACTTTGTGTATTTCGTTAATACCTGTTGCTGTTCCGTTTTTGTTTCCGGTAACAACTGCACCAATAAGTTCTGCAATCCATTGTACCGGCACCGGCGAAGGAAACTTCATAATCTCAATTTTGCCAAAGGTAATATGCTTTCACATTGCACGTATGCAGTTGCAGTTGCTTTCGTTTTTTACCTTCCGGGGCAATTAAACAAGGGTCTGAATAAAAATTTCTGCACTTTTTTTTACCGCCCGAAAACGGTTTTAGCGGTTGCAAAAAACAGGTATTGTAACACCAAAACAAAACGAAGTTTTGTTCTTCAGTTTTTTTAATAACGTTGGATGATGAAAAAATAAAAACGCCGGAACTGTTGCGTACAAAGCATTTCAGCGGTTTTATTTTTTTATGCAACAACAACTGCATAGAAAAAATAAAACTGTTTGCAGAAAATTTTCATGTGGTTGCAGGTTGTTGCAAACCCGAAAACGTATAACCATTTTCCACAAAGATTTTAAAAATGTGAATAAAATTTTTTTGAAAAGTTTTTATTATCGAAGAATTTATTTTTAATATTGTGACGGAAATGAAAGTTTCCGGTACTTACTAACCCATCCATCATAAAAGCTCGGTGTCTTCCGGGCTTTTTTGTTTTAGTGCATCACTAACTTTTTTGTGTACTTGTAGTTGCACCAACCAACATCAACAACGCAATTGCTTCTGCGAATTAAATAATACTGTACAGACTAAATTCTTTACATTGCTTAAAAATAAGGTATGCTGAAATCAATGACCGGTTATGGAAGAACCGAAGAAGCCGCCGGTGACAAAACATTCCTGGTAGAAATAAAATCGCTGAACGGAAAACAGTTTGAACTGAACCTGAAACTTACTCCGTTATTAAAACCATACGAGTTTGCAATCCGCAATATGTTATCGGAACAGTTGCAACGTGGTACCATCGATTGTACTATTTCGTTGAAACAAAACGGCGGCAGTGGTGCCATTACAATTAATAAAGAAATGGCCAAAGCCTACTTTCAACCGTTGAGTGAAGTTGCTGCAGAATTAAATCTCGGCTTAAGCGAATACATTCTTGCTGCTATGTTGCGTTTGCCCGATGTGGTAGTGCCCAATACCGAAGTGCTGAGCGAAGAACAGTATGGCCAGTTTCAGCAAAGCCTGCAAAACGCTATCAATGCCATCAACAAGCATCGTTTGCTCGAAGGCTCGGCGTTAGAAAAAGATCTCATCGAACGCATCAATAATATCCTGGCCTACCAGGAAAAAATTTCCGAACTCGAACCGCTCCGTCAACATAAAATGAAAGACGAGCTGCGCCGCAAAATGGAAGAACAGGTGGGTAAAGAAAATTACGATACCAACAGGCTGGAGCAGGAAATGATCTACTACATCGAAAAGATCGACATCAGTGAAGAGCAGGTTCGTTTACGGAACCACTGCGATTATTTCCTCAACATCCTCAAAGAAGGCGACGATTCAAAAGGTAAAAAGCTTGGGTTTGTGTTGCAGGAAATTGGCCGGGAAATTAATACCACCGGTGCCAAAGCTTACGATTCGGGTATTCAGAAATTAGTGGTGTTAATGAAAGACGAACTGGAGAAAGCCAAAGAGCAGGTGTTAAACGTTTTGTAACCGCTTTTCTTTTTCGGTAACTACAGTTTGGATTTTCCATTTTACCCTTAGTACATTTGTAAAAACATTCCAGTTTGAAATCGTTGCAGCGTTCATATTCCGCTTTCTTCACCAACTGTTTTCTTTTTTCTTCTTTACTCTGGCTGGGCAGTTGCAGCTCAATCGATGCTTTTGAAAAAAATGCTGAAATTCCAAAGCACGAATGGAACTATAGTTATCAGCCCGAAGTAACATTCAACATAACCGATACGGTTTCGTTTTATAATGTATTTGTAACCCTGCGTCATACCGATGCGTATGCGTATAAAAATATCTGGATCTATCTTTCTACACGTCAACCCGGCGACAGTACTTACCATAAAGAACGGTTTGAATTGATTTTGCAGGATCAGGAAGGCCGCTGGATCGGTACTGGCATGAGCGATATTTACGAAGTACGTTATCCGTTGTTTAATAACATCCGTTTTACCAAACAGGGCGAGTACAACATCCGCTTACAGCAAACCATGCGGGACAATCCGTTGTTACATGTAATGAATGCAGGCATACGTATCGAAAAAGTAAAATCATAATGGGCTACACCAACAAAGTATATAGCTTCCGTAGTTTCACGTTTTGGTTTTGGGTATTATTGGTGTATGTAATTGTAGCGCTGGTTTGGTGGTTTGTTTCACTGGAACGGCAAAGCGCTGAAATGACAGCGTTAAAACTGGCTCAGTTACAGCCAAACCAATCGAACTACACATTATTGCGGGACGATGTCTTGCTGTTTCAAAAACGGCAAACAGCAAAATACGTTGGCGAAGGCATCGCCTTTCTTGCCTTAATCCTCGCAGGCGCAGTGTTTGTGTATCGCTCCATCCGCAAGCAGGTAGAAGTTTCGGCACTGCAGCAGAATTTTATGATGGCCATCACCCACGAACTGAAAACCCCCATTGCCACCACCCGTTTAAGTTTAGAAACTATTTTACGCCGTAAGCTCGATGAAGTGCAGCAACAGAAATTATTACTGAGCGCCCTCAGCGAAACCAATCGTTTAAATATTCTTACCAATAATATTCTGCTGGCTTCGCAGATGGAAGAAAAGAACTTCCAGCGTGAGCATGAAGAAGTAAACCTTGCCGATGTAGTAGAAACAGTGGTAAGCGATTACAAGAACCGTTACCCTAATCGCCATATTGAAGCCAGTGCCGATAAAGATCTGTTTATTGAAGGCGATGAGTTGCTGATACAGATTGCCCTGAGCAACCTTATTGATAATGCGTTGAAGTATGCACCAAAAGAAAGTCCGGTCTATGTAGACCTGATGAATGATAACGATTTTATACAGGTAAAAGTGAGCGATGAAGGGCCCGGTGTTCCTGATGACGAAAAGCAGAAGATTTTTGAAAAATTTTACCGGAGCGGAAACGAAAACACCCGTAAAGCAAAAGGTACAGGCTTAGGGTTGTATCTTACACGTAAGATTATTACCGACCATAACGGTGACATTTTCGTGATGGACAATACTCCGCACGGAAGTATTTTTGTAATTCAGTTTTAAACAACAGCAAAGCCGCTGTTACCCATACACTATGTCGCAGGCAAAAGCATCCATATTATTGGTAGAAGACGAAGAGCATTTGCTCGACGCTCTGAAGTTGAATCTTGAACTGGAAGGTTACGAAGTAACAACAGCCGGTGATGGTGTGGCTGCATTAAAAGCAGTGGAGAACGAATATTTCGACCTGATTATTATGGATGTGATGATGCCGGAAATGGATGGCATCAGCGCCACTGAAAGCATCCGCATACGCAAGAACGATGTGCCCATCCTTATCCTCAGTGCCAAGAACAGCAGTACCGACCGTGTGCTGGGTTTAAAAAAAGGTGCCGATGATTACCTCACCAAACCCTTTAACCTGGAAGAACTGTTGCTGCGTGTAGAAAAGCTGATTGAGAAAAACAAGAAGATCCAGGATAAAGATACCATTGGCGAAACCTACAGCTTCGGTAATAACAGCATCGATTTTAAAGCACAGGAAGCCACCAACTTTAAAGGCGAAAAAATACAGCTGAGCAAAAAAGAAAGCATGTTGCTGCACCTGCTCATCGAAAACAAGAACGAGGTAGTAACCCGTGAAAAAATTTTACAGGTCGTTTGGGGTTACAACGTGTACCCTACCACACGTACTATCGATAACTTCATCCTCAGCTTCCGTAAGTATTTTGAAGAAGACAGCCGCAACCCGGTTTATTTCCACTCGGCAAGAGGTGTGGGGTATCGGTTTGTGATTGGGGAGTAGCTTGGTAAATACTTCAATCGGTTATAAGTAATCAGATGCAAACAGAAAGAGCAAAACAATCTCTTTTGTTGAAATACGGAACATTTGCTGCCTTGATTTTCATTATAGCAGTAACAAATTATATTTTTAAAACTTACTATATTCCTCTTGCACAAAAAGATGTGAATAGACATTTACCAAGCGTAGATTATGTTAACATTGGCTTGTATTTAGCTTCATTTCTGTTCCTGTTATTCTCTTTATATACGTTACTAAAACATAAGAACAAGCAACGATTCGTTTTATTTGTTTCGCTGTTTATTTATTTCTATTATCTGGCTTACCAACTTCAATCACTTGTTTGCGAGACCTGTTCGAAAGTATGATCATTGGAATATAGTGAACCTCTGCTTGATTTGATTTTTTTATCGTTGGTGTCTTCATCAACCGATAAAAAAAGATGCTTACATTACATTGAATTTGCTTTGAATAAGAAAAGAACAATATTAATTCTCGGAATGTTTTTGTTTCCTTTTTGTGTTTTTGCGCATGGAGAGGATGTATTGCTTCCAATGTTCTTTCAAGTTGCATCAGTTGCAGTTTTTCTTATTTGGCTATTTGGCTCTAAACTTCACAGAACTGATAAACTGATCTTGCTGCTATCTTATCTGCTTTCCTTAATTGCTGTTGTTTATTTTACCTGGAACATTCCTTACAGGCAAAACAAAACAATTATTGATATATGCTGGATTTTGGGTCCGGGCTTAGCATCATTGACTACTTTTCTTATTTTAAAAAACAGAAAGCGATAAGCAGTTAAATTTTCAATTTGATTAATTTTAATCATGCTATCATCAACCTATCCTCCCCTCAACACCCTTCCGCTTATTCCAAAGCTGGATGCATTACTGATTGATTTATTGCAATCACTTTCGCCGGAAGAATGGCAGGCGCCAACAGTTGCCAAACTATGGACGGTGAAGGATGTAGCTGCACATCTGCTCGATACAACTTTGCGGGGCATATCTACCTCACGTGATGGTTTCTTTGGTGAAAGAGCGGAGAACATTCATTCCTATGCCGACCTTGTTGCGTTCTTAAACAACCTCAACATGAGCTGGACTAATACGGCCAAACGTATCAGTCCGCAGTTATTGATAACGCTGCTGCAACAATATTGTAAGGAGTATGATGCGCATCTGCAAACACTCGATCCTTTTGCTCCTGCCATCTTCTCCGTTGCATGGGCCGGGCAGGAAACATCACCCAACTGGTTTCACATTGCAAGGGAATACACCGAAAAATTTTTACATCAGCAACAGATCCGTGATGCAGTTGGTAAACAGGCTTTGTTTACCAAAGAACTGTTCGGGCCGTTTATCGATACGTTTATGTATGCATTGCCGCACACTTATCGTAACGTTGATGCTGCCATTGGCACAACCGTACAAGTGATTATTACAACGGATATCGGCGACGAGTGGATCATCTGTAAACAAGCGCAAGGCTGGCAGTTCGTTTCATCAATCAGCACTGAACCCAATGGCTCTCTGTCCATTGATCCAAACACTGCCTGGAAACTGTTTTCGAAAAGTATGCAACCTGCAGATGCATTACCGTTTGTTGAACTTGCAGGCGACAAAACACTTGCAGCAAACGCTTTGCAAATGGTTTCGGTAATGGCATAACAGATTTTGCTATCTTACAGCAAACAATACAACGATGCTTCGCTCCTGCTTTTCGGCCTGCATATTTGCAGCTTTCATTTGTGCATGTAATCAAACGCCACAGCAAAAACAGAATATCCCAGACTGGACATTAACAGGATTTGTAAAAGTGGACAGCCTCAATCCTATCCTTCAACCCGATTCGTCGCAACAATTTGTTTGTCCGGTAAGTAAACAAACCGTGCAATGGGAAGAACGGAATGTATTAAATCCTTCCGCTGTTGTAAAAGATGGAAAAGTGTATTTGCTTTATCGTGCACAGGACCGAAACATGACTTCCCGTTTAGGGCTGGCCGTTAGTGAAGATGGTTTGCATTTTACAAAAATGAAACAGCCGGTATTCTATCCTTCCAACGACAGCATGCAAGTCTACGAATGGAAAGGCGGCGTGGAAGATCCCCGTTTGGTAGAAAGCGAAGACGGTACTTACATCCTCACTTATACTTCGTACGATGGCAAAACAGCCAGGCTTTGTTTAGCTACTTCAAAAGATCTGCAAACATGGACCAAGCATGGTCTTGTGTTAAGCGATTCAAAGTATAAAGACAGCTGGTCGAAATCGGGAGCCATCGTTGCAAAACAAAACGGCAGCAAAGCAATCGCTACAAAAATCAACGGTAAGTACTGGATGTATTTTGGCGATACCGATCTGTTCATGGCATCGTCTGCTGATCTTATTCATTGGACAGTTGCAGAAAATGAAGAAAGCAAAAAGATGATCAGTGTACTGCATCCACGCATGGGCTATTTCGACAGCCGCCTGGTTGAACCGGGTCCGTATGCCTTACTGAAAGACGAAGGCGTACTGCTTATTTACAATGGCAGTAATGCCGCTAACTTCAACGATTCTTCAATGCCGAAGTTTACCTATGCTGCAGGCCAGGCGTTGTTTGCGAAAGATGAACCGTGGAAACTCATTGGCAGAACCGATTCGAATTTTATCCGTCCTGATAAAGATTATGAACGTATTGGCGAAGTAAATGAAGTGTGCTTTGTAGAAGGGCTGGTGTACTTTAACAATAAATGGTTCTTGTATTACGGTACAGCCGATTCTAAAATTGCGGTGGCGGTAAAAGAATAATTATACGGAATGTTTTGCTTCGATCTGTTGTAACAGTTTTTGTGCAGCATGCAATAATTCCTCCCTGTTATCGGTTAATTCAAGCGGGCTAAACACTGTTATTTCGCAGGCAGACATGAGTTGCTGATAACGATCTGCTTCCTCCGTTAATTGCTGTTGCTTTAATATAGCTACTGCTGCTGCGGTATTAACCGTTTGTGCCTGCAGTTGAAAACGATCGATCATATAATCCTGCAAACCCTGCATCAGCAATGTATAAAACTGTTTTTTATGGGCATTGTCAACGGCATCGTTGGCGGGTTGTAAGAAACTTTCAATACTTGTTTTTTCCATTACAACCGTTTCGGTTTCTGTTGTCATTACAGTATCAGGAAGTTTCTTTTTGTCTCGTTTCGCCTGTATCAATAAACCCGTTAGCAGCAACAGCAAAATTGTTCCGCCAACCGAAGCTACCCAAACCCAACGGGGCGTTCCTTCATCCTGCAGTACAGCTTCCTCAAACACCGGTGTTTTTCGTTTTACTGCCGGCGTTACCTGCAACTGTAACGTATCGCTGCTGATTGTGTGATACGTTTTTGTTGCCTGATCGAAATACGAAAAATGAATGGCCGGAATAATAAACGTTCCTGTTTTTGAAACAGAAAATGGAATATCGAATGTTTTACTGCCGCTGATAGGAGCATTTTGTTTATCGATCGCTTCCGTAAGTTTGGCATCGAACGAATCTACACCCGACGGCCAGTTTACAACAGGAGCAGTTATCATTGGCAGGTTGCCCTTCCCCTTAATAACAACACGCAACGTAGCATTATCGTTTGCAGCAATCGTTGTGTTCAGTAACGATGCTTCCATGGTAAACGCACCAACAGCTCCATTGAAACTTTCCGGTTTGTTTTTTTCCGGCACATCAAGCACATTCACTTTCAGTTCTTCGCTTTTCAACACAACTCTTTCCTCAATTGTACCTGCACTTTCTATCTCCGCCTCTTTCATTTTATCCATCACCGCATCGAGCCAGGTGCTGGTTTCTTTTGTGCTCCGGGCTTTTGCTTTAATTAACCGCACCAGGTTTTCCACTTCAACCGGTTCAATGGTTAGCTGTCCTGCCTGCAACGGAAATAACTGCACTTTACGAATGAGGTAACAGTTGTAAATTTTTCCATTCAGCATTTCTTTTGAAAAATTACCCGACTCCGGTTGCTCCATATCCACCACCGAAAAGCCATTGAGCGATGGGCGTTTTACAATTTTCGATTCACTATCTAACCGGGTAAACAATTTAAACGTTGCAAGAATCGGCTCGCCAACATAGCAACTGCGTTTATCGAGCGTTGCTTTGATGAATAAGTTCTTGGCAATTTTATCTTTTACAGTTTCATTGGGGAGTAAATAAAAATCGGGGCGTTCTTCTGTTACCTGCTCAGCACCCGGCTTTACAAAAATCATGAGTGTAGAAGAAGTTGCCATTCGGCCATTTGCTTTTACAATAGCAGAAGCGATTGGTAAACGACCTTTTATTTTTGGACGAAGGCTGACTGTAAATGTGATGTATTCGGTAAGCGAACCATTGATCCAGGTTACACCGGTTGTTTTTTCGAAACCACCAAGTTGATCAAAATTGCGAAAGGCAGGTGGAATAAATTCGTCTACTTCGTTGGCACCTTCTACTACAAACTGCAGTTGAAATGTTTCGTTTAACTGCACAACTGTTTTGCTGGGCAGCACTGTTAACTTAACCTGTGCACATACAACAACTGTCAGCAATAAGAAACCTGCTGTGCAAAAAAAACGGTATAAGGGCTGCTTATGCATGCATTACAAAATTAACCGAAGATCAGCCGGCATGTGTTGCCGCTGCTGTAAGTTGCTGTTAAAATCAATCAGTGGTTACAAATCGCCCAGTTGCGGACGAATGACGAGTTCTTCCACACATGCCTGTGGCGATAATTGCGAACAGCTGAAAACCATTTGGGCAATATCTGCCGCTTCCATAATGCGTTTATCGGAATTATCGTAATCGCCCCATGAATCGGTTAGTACAGCTCCCGGAAAAACAGATGTTACTTTAATTAAATGCTGTTTCATTTCCTCCCGCAGGTTTTTGCTGAAACCATGTAAGGCAAATTTGCTGATGCTGTAAGCACCTCCATTGGCATAAGCGTTGAGTGAAGCTATGGAGCACATGTTAAAAATATGTCCACGGGCACCCGATACCGGGCTTTGCTTCATCATCTGCGGTAACAGTTTGCGGGTGAGGTGATAGGCGCTGTACAGGTTTACAGCCATCATTTCTTCCAGCACACCTCGCTCTTCGTTATGTACACTGCCGGGTAAAAAATTACCGGCGTTGTTTATAAGCACATCAATATTGATGCTGTTATCTATAATCCATTGGCCGAAATTCTCTACCTCTTCCTGCTTGCTCAGATCTCTTGCCTTGCCCTTTATTTTTACTCCCGGATATTTGGTGAGCAGCTCTTCAATGGTTTTATACAAAGCCACTTCGTTTTTCGAACACAAATACAACGCATGCCCATTGGCAGCAAATACTTCTGCAACAGCTTTGCCGATTCCTCTTGACGCACCGGTAATAACAACGTTCATACAGTTTTGATTTACGAAGTACGAAGTACGAACTTTTTTCTGTGCCAAACGTACTTCTTACTTCGTACATCGTACTTTGCGTTATGAAATATCGTCACTTGTTTTTCGATCTTGATCATACCCTGTGGGATTTTGATGCCAACGCCATGGAAACGCTGGCCGATGTGTACCGTGATCTGCAACTGGAAGCTGCAGGTGTAAACGATTTTGATGCGTTTTGCAAACACTACCTGCATCACAATGCGGTACTGTGGGATCGCTACCACAACGGTTATATTTCTGCTGATGATTTGAAATGGAAACGGATGTGGCGCACCTTGCTGGAGTTCAAAATCGGCAGTGAAGAACTGGCCCGTAAAATGAGTGGTTATTTTTTAGAAGTATTACCCACCAAGCAAAACCTGTTTCCGTACACACACGAAATACTGCAACATCTCAAGGAAAAAGAATACAGGCTGCACCTTATTACCAATGGTTTTGAAAAAACGCAGTGGCGCAAACTCGATAACAGTAAGCTGGGTCAGTATTTTGAAGAAGTAATTACCAGCGAAACAAGCAACAGTGTAAAGCCCAACAAAGAAATTTTTGATTATGCGTTGCGCATTACCGGGGCAGAGTTGCAGCAAAGCATTATGATCGGCGATAATTTAGATGCAGACATTAAAGGGGCTATTAATACCGGCATGGATTCCATCTTTGTCAATCACATCAATGCCGATTTAAAAGGAATAAAGCCGACGTATGTAATTACGCATTTGAAGGAGCTCGAGGGGATATTTTAGTGAGTAGTAAGTAGACAGTGGTGAGTGAGGTTCCGAAAGTTTAAAATTCTGATTATATCTAAGAAACACGCACTATGTTTCTACACCTAAGTCACACGAAGCTCGAAGTCTATAAGTCTTCCCGTGAATTTGCATTTGAATGTTATCAACTCACCAGCATCTTACCTGCTGAAGAAAAGTATGCGATGTCTTCGCAAATAAGAAGAGCGGCATTATCCGTTCATCTGAATATTGCTGAAGGCTCTTCAAGAAAATCTGAAGTTGAAAGAAAAAGATATTATGAAATTGCACGGGGCTCTGTAATTGAGATAGACGCAGCATTGGACATTGCCAATGACCTCCAATACTTCAACAACTTTAATACAGAGAAGCTCGGTGAATCAATTGTAAAAATGTTCAAACTCCTATCCGGAATGATCGAACCTAAGCACTGACCACTCACTATTCACCACTCACCATCAATATTCCGCCAGCACTGTAACACCACCTTTCACCACTTCGTTCAGCTTTACATTGATCTTTGTGCCAACAGGCAACAGCACATCCACACGTGAACCGAATTTGATGAAACCAAGCTCACCGCCTTGTTCTACCTTTTGTCCGGGTTGCAGGTAGTTCACAATACGCTTGGCAACAGCGCCGGCAATTTGTTTTACGAGGATAACAATACGATCGTTGCTGAGTACAACACTATGGCGTTCGTTTTCGGTTGATGATTTGGGATTCCATGCAACGAGGTACTTGCCTTTATGGTATTGCGAATAGTTGACTTCGCCTGAAATTGGATTGAGATTCACATGCACATTTGCCGGACTCATAAACACACTCAGCTGAATGCGTTTGTCTTTAAAATATTCTTCATCCACAATTTCTTCAATAACCACCACCTTACCATCGCAGGGACTGTAAATAACATGGGGGTTAACAGGTGTAACACGACGTGGTATACGGAAGAACGAAATAATAAACAGCAGGAAAAATAAGGTTACGGCGAAAACGAGCCAGGCAATAACCGGCATACTCGGACTAAGGAAATTAAAAGTGAGCAGGTTGATGAGTACAAATAACACTGCTGCAATAGAAATACTTTTGAATCCTTCTCTGTGAATTGTCATACATGAAATTGAGCAGCGAAAGTACAAAGATTCGGCCTATTGGTACTCCTGTTTGCCAAACTTCTGCCAATGCGCAACAGCATATTGCAGAAAAGGCTTGGGCGCCTTGCTGAAACTGGTATCGGCATTCCAGCTGCCGCCAATCGTATCTTTTTGCAGCACCATCAGTTCTTTGCCACGGATGGCATATTTCTGTGTGCCTTCGTACATAATCAGTTTCTTTTCGTTGGGGCTTACATCGCCTTTACAGCTAAGGGCATACACCATGATTATTTCAGCCAATCCATTACTGTCAAGGTCGGTAATAGAAAGATGATCGTCGTAAAAGGAGCAGGTTACATCCAGTTCGCAATCAGAAATATAATCAACCAGTTTCCATTTCTGTACAAAACCACTGTCGGTTTTTTGGTACAGGATGGCTGATAATTTTGCAGATGCACCGGTACTTCCTTTTTTAATGTATGCGCCCGATTCGTACAACACCAGCCAGTTTTCGCCGGAAGCATCATGCCATTTTTTTGCACGCTTTAATTCGTAAGAGCTGGGCGATGGTAATAAAGCACTAACAGCAGCTGTTACTTCTTCTACTTCCGATACCTTTTTTTCTTCGGCAGGAATACTTGCAGGCTTGTTTTGCTGCTGTTTGTTTTTACAGGCTGCCAAACTGCATGCGGTGAGTAATACAAGTAACAGGTGTTTCATTAGCTGAGTATTTTTAATAACAGCCATACAAAAGGTACAGCCAGTAATAACGAATCGAAACGATCGAGAAAACCACCATGGCCCGGCATAAAACTGCCGCTGTCTTTTACGTTTGCCAGTCGTTTGAGTTTACTTTCCAGTAAATCGCCAATGGTTCCTGTAACAGCCGCAACCAATGCAATAACTGCCCACAACCAGGCTGAAGAAGACTGACTAAGGTAACCCAAACCCCACATCACTGCTACTGCAAGAATAATTCCGCCAATAGTGCCTTCCCAAGTTTTTTTAGGAGAGATGGCACTTAATGGTGTTTTGCCAATAAGCGAACCAACAATGTAAGCCATGGTATCGTTGATCCAGATAGAACCGATGATCATCAGCGGAACAGCATAGCCGCTTATTTTTGCCAGTAACATCGAAATGTTGGTAAAAGTATCATCGCCGTTATGCGGCATCCACAATGCACCGCTGCGCAAATGCATCAGCAATGCCCAGCTAAGCGAAATGTAAATCAGACCAAACACTGAGTGCGCAATGTATTTTATGTTGAACTGTTTCGAAAAAAGCAATTCACTAACAGGAACCAATAAAAAACCGGCCAGCATCAACATCCATCCAATGGAATGTAATGATACTGTTGTTGTAAGAAACCAATCGGCTGTAAGAAACAGCATCAGTCCATAGCCACCAATCATTACACCGTATTTGTGAAACGGATTGATGCTTTGATAACCCTTATCAATCAAACCAACCAGCTTTTGATACTCGAACCAACAGCCAAAATGTATAATGGAAAATAAAGCGAGGAAACTCCATTTGTTCCAGAGTAAGCCCACCAACATAATTGCTACAAACAATATGGCTGTGAGTGCTCTTGTTTTAAATGTTTGCCAGTTAAATGCCATGTAAGGATATTAAACTTAAGAATTGAAGCGGTTCACCCCTTCGTTTGTATCTGCTAAACTATCTGTGTATATTTTGGTAGCCGATTCTCTTTTCAGTAATACAAACAAAGCAATCATTACAGCTGCACTTATTACACCTGCCCACCAGGGCGCACTTTCACCTACTTCCATATCAATCTTCTTTTCTTTCATGTATTGATAGTAGAGAATTGATACCATCAATGCATTATTAAAAAAATGGCCGATAATGCTGTACCATAAATTACCGGTGTAATAAAAAATAGTACCGAGTACCATGCCTAATGCCACACGTGGAATAAAGCCATACCATGAAAAATGTATTACGCTGAAAATAACGGATGTAATGATAATTGCTACCCAGGGTGCTCTGATGGAACGTGTAAGTGATGATTGCAATGCTCCACGAAAAAACACTTCTTCAACAATGGCGGGCATCAATGCAATAATGAAAAGTGCAATGATGTAATCAGTGGGTGTTTTAAAGGTGGCCATCAGTTTCACCTGTTCGGCGTACTGCGATTCCATGTTATCGAAAAACTTCTTAAGGGATGCTGAAACCGGAATGGCTTTATTTAAATCGGCCAATGCACCAACCATCGGCAACGCAGCTATCATAATAAAAATCGCCAATACCGCCCGGTTGAATTTAACGCCGCCTGCCATACCAAGATGTACAAAGGGTTTTTTAGAGGCAATACGTGCGGTTACAAATGCCGGAATAAAAAACATAATGATGGTTGATACCACCTGAATGGTTTTTACAGCATCCACATAAGCGGGGTTCAGCATGTCTTTTCCCATGTCAAAAATGCCTTTGCCTGTCATAATCATCCAGATGGGAATGGTTGCCGCCGATCCTACAATAAGACCTCCAAGTAATAAACCAATGAGGATGAGCACTTCGATGCCCGGAGATATTTTCTGCTGATATTGATTTTGATCCATAACTACTGGTGAAAACTGATTAAATTTGCAGTTCTTTTTGAACGTGGTAAAGATAGGTAACATATCGCTTCCTGAGTTTCCGCTGCTTCTTGCTCCCATGGAGGATGTAAGCGATCCGCCATTCCGTGCCGTTTGCAAGGATAATGGTGCCGATTTGATGTTTAGCGAATTCATCAGCAGTGAAGGATTGATCCGTGATGCAATCAAGAGTCGCCAGAAATTGGATTTTGAAGAAGAAGAGCGCCCTTTTGGCATCCAGATTTTTGGTGGCGATGAAGAAGCGCTGGGTATGAGTGCCAGAATTTGCGAAACAGTGAATCCTGATTTGGTTGACATCAACTTCGGTTGTCCGGTAAAGAAAGTAGCCATGAAGGGTGCAGGTGCCGGCGTATTGAAAGATATTGATCTGATGATTCGTTTAACCGAATCGGTTGTAAAATCAACTTCGTTACCTGTTACGGTGAAAACACGTTTGGGTTGGGATGACAGCACCAAGAATATTGAAGAAGTGGCTGAGCGTTTGCAGGATATCGGCATTCAAGCCCTGAGTATTCATGGCCGAACCCGCATGCAGATGTACAAAGGCGAAGCCGACTGGACGCTGATTGGCAAAGTGAAGAACAACCCCCGCATTAAGATTCCGATTTTTGGTAATGGCGATATTGACAGTCCGGAAAAAGCAGTGGAGTATAAAAACCGTTATGGTGTGGATGGTATTATGATCGGTCGTGCTGCTATCGGCTATCCGTGGATCTTTAACGAGATCAAGCATTTTGTAAAAACGGGTGAGCACCTGGCTCCTCCAACGGTTGAACAACGGGTGGAAGTTTGTCGCAAGCATTTACATAAAAGCTACAAATGGAAAGGACCGAAGGTGGGCATTTTTGAAATGCGCCGCCACTATGCCAACTATTTAAAAGGCTTACCGAATATTAAAGAATACCGCTCCAAGCTTGTTACGATGATGATGGTGGAAGAAATTGATGCCGTACTGGACGAGATCGTTACCAAGTTTGCGGGTTTTGAATTTGCTCCTTCCAAAATTGAATTGATCAATTACCACGAGAAGTGCCCGGTGAATTAATACATCTGTGCGAGGTCGCACAAAGCGTCCCGACCCCAAACATTCAACCATGAACTGGATTCTCCTCATCATCGCTGGTTTATTTGAAGTAGGCTTTGCTACATGCCTCGGCAAAGCAAGAACTGTAACCGGTACTGCGTCTGTTTACTGGATGATTGGCTTTTTTGTTTGTCTCAGCATCAGTATGCTGCTGTTGTACAAAGCCACTCAAACATTGCCGATTGGTACAGCTTATGCGGTATGGACGGGCATCGGCGCTGTTGGAACAGTATTGATGGGCATCATCTTCTTTAAAGAACCGGCCGATTTCTGGCGACTGTTTTTCATTACTACACTCATTGCATCCATCATCGGACTGAAAGCCGTATCAGCACATTAATCATTCATTGTTCAGAACTGATGCTTTGCGCCAATAGCCAGATGCAGCACTGCATCAATGTTCTGCTGCTCCTGCAACTGCAGTAACTCCTGCTTGGGATAAAACAACGGCTCATCGCTTAAATCGAACGTAGCAAAGTGCATGGGCACCAACTGCTTTGCATTTAATTGTTGCAACGCAATCAATGCATCAGCCGGACTTGTATGTGCTGTATGCATAAACCACTCGGGTTTATAAGCACCAATGCCCAGCATAGCATAATCAATCGATGGAAACAATTGCCCTATCTCTTCAAAGTGCATTCCCAATCCACTGTCTGCACCAAAATAAATGGTTTGTGTGGGCGATTGTAACATGAAGCTACCCCACAACATATTATTCATATCGGTTAAACCACGGCGGTTCCAGTGTTTTGCCGGCAGGTAGGTAACCTGTACGTCTGTTTCGAGTTGATATTGCTGATACCAACCTGCTTCAACAATGGGATTGGTTATTTTCCAGCTGCGCAATAATGGTGCAATATTTAATCCTGTAAGGATAACGGCTTTCGGATTCAATGTGCACAGGTGTTGCATACTTTTTTTATCAGCATGATCCCGGTGGTTGTGTGAAAGTAAAATGTAATCGATCTGTTTTAACTCCGCAACATCGCAAGGCAAAGGTGTAAACCGTTTCAGCGGACCAACATTGTACAACACCGGATCGGTAAGAAAATGTTTGCCTTCCAGTGTAAACAAATAACTCGCATGACCCAGCCACACAAAACCGTTCTCCCTGTTTTGTGTAATGAATTTGGTTTGCAGTATATCTACATTCGGCTGTTGCTTTTTCTTTAAAGGTTTTAGTTGATTTTTTTCAAACTGCCATTTGAATAATTCAGCAAAGCCACGTTCCGATGGGCCATCGAGATTGATGTACTGCTGCTTTTCGTTGAGCAAATTACCATTCCAGTTTGCTTTAATAAACGGGAGTGCGGGGTTATGTGTAGGAATGATGTTCATATAGAGTTAAAAGACGAAGCGCTATGCATTTTACTTTTGTACAGCAGGTCAGATCATTAACAATACCGCTACATAATGACAAATAGCGGCTGCCAGTACAAACAAATGCCAGATCACATGATGATAGTATAATTTCTCCCAAAGATAAAACAGTGTGCCCACCGTATACAATAAACCTCCAATGATAATCATTGTTAAAACCGGCCAGGGAATGACAGTAAAAAAGCTACGGCCACCAAACAGCAATATCCAGCCCATGCCAATATACACGGCCGTTGATGCATAGTTAAAACGGCCGGTAAAAAACAGCTTAAATACAATACCAACAAGAGTTAAACCCCACAGCACACTCAATAATGTAATACCGGTTGCATTCATCATGTAGTTAAGCAGAAAAGGGGTGTAAGTACCTGCAATTAAAAAATAGATGCTGATGTGATCGAAAATATTCAGCACCCGTTTTACTCTCGGGTTTTGAAATGCATGGTACAGTGTAGAAAACGTAAACAGCAGTAAAAAACAAAATCCATAAACTGCAGCACCAACCACTGCTACTGTATGGTTTTTTGTAACAGCCAATGCACTCAACACAGGCAGCGCTGCAAGACCAAACAAAATACCAATGCCGTGTGTAATGCTGTTGGCGATTTCCAGTTTCAGACTGCTGTGTTCATCCTTCATGCTGCATTATTTTAGTTCATTCACTACCTGTTCACTCAATGGCGATACTGCGGGGTCGAAGTAATGTGTCAGGATACCATTTTCATCAACAAGGTATTTCGAAAAATTCCACGAAGGCGCTTTGCTATTCCATCCGTTTTTAGCTGCATCAGTGAGCCATTGGTACACTTCGTTTTGTGTGGGTGATTTTACAACCGAACTTTTTTTCATCAATGGAAAGGTTACACCAAAGTTTACTTTGCAGAATTGTGCAATCTCTTCATCATTTCCTTTTTCCTGCTCTTTAAAATCGTTGGCAGGAAAACCAAGTATCACCAGTTTATTTTCAAAACGCTTGTATAATTGCTGCAACTCGTCGTACTGACCGGTATAACCACAATTACTTGCCGTATTTACAATCAACACTTTCTTTCCTTTCAATTGCGAAAAATCATATGCCGCTCCGCTACCCGTTACAGCTTTCAAGGAATGAAAAGGAACAGCAGGTGCTTTGTGTTCATTCTCTAATATTTTTCCGTTCTTGCCTTGTAAGCGCATGAAAACGGGGTACACTGCTTTTAAAATTTTTTGTCTGATCGTCATGTCTTTACTGTTTCTGTTTACTACATATACATACCCTGCAAAGCAACCCAGCATTACAACAACTACTATCGTTATTTTTTTGATCATGCTTTTTACTTTACACTTATCCTCTACCTAACAAATAACGCCACAGTTTTGTTTTTGCGCTGCTGAAAGGCGCATGGCGGAAAGCCGGCTCCATCCACGTATAACGCTTTACAACGCCTTTGTAGTTGGTAAATGTATCGAAGGAGTGTTTGCCCAAATAACCTCCGTGACCACTGTAGCCCACTCCCCCAAACGGCAATTCACTGTTGCCAAGCTGCAGAATGGTTTCGTTTATACCTCCACCACCAAAACGGATGTGTTCAATAAAAAACTGTTCGGTTTGTTTACTGCCTGTAAACACATACAAAGCCAATGGATAAGGATTTTTTTCTACCAGCTCCACTACTTCTGCATTTTCCTTATACGTAAACACAGGCAATACCGGGCCAAAAATTTCTTCCCGCATGATCGGTGCATCGGGTTGAATATTATCAAGAATGGTTGGCGCAATAAACAAATCAGCTTCATCGGTTTGCCCGCCGTACAAAATAGTTCCATCGTTTAATAAACGTTTCACTGCTTCAAATCTTCGTTTGTTGATGAGGCGTGGATAGCTATCGTGTTGTTGCGGATTCGTGCCAAATCCTTTTTCAAATTCAGCAATAATGGCCAACACCAGTTTATCCTTTACCGATTCGTGCACAACCAAATAATCCGGTGCCACACAACTTTGTCCGCAGGCAATCAGTTTACCCCATACAATGCGTTTAGCCGCAACGCTGATGTTTGCATCGGGCGCAATAATACAGGGACTCTTACCGCCCAGCTCCAATGTAACAGGCGATAATTGTTTTGCTGCCATCTCCATCACCTTCTTACCAACAGCCGTACTGCCGGTGAACATCACATGATCGAAATGAAAATGCTCCAACAGTTGCGGTACCACTGTTACCCCATCGCCATTTATCACATGCAAAAAACCTGCATCAAAATTTTCGTTGATGAGTTTTTCCATAACTGCTGCGGTATGTGCACTCAACTCCGATGGTTTGATGAGTACGGTATTGCCGGCAGCTATTGCACCGGCAACACCACGCAGCGTTAACAGAATGGGATAATTCCACGGCGATATCACCAATACATTACCAACAGGTTCTGCATAAATTTTTGATACGGCCGGAAATAAAAACAACGAAGAAGGAACGGTCTTTGGCCGCATCCAGCTGCGCATATTCTTCAGCTGTACGTTTATTTCTTCGTACACAGCCCCGGTCTCCGTCATGTATACTTCCTGCGGATGTTTGCGTAAATCTTTATACAATGCTTCGTTGATCAATGCTTCGTTGGCACGTAAAACCGCTTCCAGCTTTTGTAACTGTTGCTTTCGGAAAGCATACGGTTTTGTAGCGCCCGATTTAAAAAAGGCTTTCTGTGTATCGTAAATAGTTTGATAAACGTTCATGTGCTGCTGTTTCTATGGATCAATCGTTATGAAATGCTGTGCAGGTTTAAAATTAAGCATCTAATCAACACACTGCAGAAATGTGTGCTTTCTGCAACTGATGAAGATTCTTGTTTTGCATAAATGGCTACCGTATCTTTTTGGTTTAATTAGATGGTATGTGTGCCTACAAACGTAAAACCTGGATTGAAAAAAGAGATTTGGAAAAACAGCCGGAGGTAAAACTTATCGATGGTGATTTTGCCGATATGAAGAAGGGTGATAAAATGCTGATTGCAACGCCTGCTATTGTAGATGCCTATGTTCGTCATATTCCAAAAGGTAAACAAAGTACCATGGCTCAGATGCGGAAAGACCTGGCAGCAGAATATCATGCAGTGAATTGCTGTCCTACCAGCACAGGTATCTTTCTGCGCATAGTAGCCGAAGCTGCGTTCGAAGAATACCAGCAGGGGAAACCCATCAGCAAGATTACTCCCTTCTGGCGCATCATCAACCAAAAATCGCCTGCTGCCAAAAAGCTGACGTTCGGCATCGATTTTCTGCTTGAGCAACGACGTAAAGAAAAATTAGAGTTACCTGCAGTAAAATAGTTGCAATTTTGCAGCATGGATATTTTACAGCCGAAGAGCGATGAGTACTTTATGCAACAGGCATTGAAAGAAGCAAGAATTGCTTTTGATGAAGGTGAAGTGCCGATCGGTGCAGTGGTGGTTGCCAATGGAAAAATTATTTCCCGTGGACATAATGAAACAGAGAAATTAAATGATCCTACTGCACACGCCGAAATGATTGCGCTGACATCTGCCTTCAGTCATATCGGTGCAAAGTATTTACCTGATGCAACGTTGTATGTAACAGTTGAACCTTGTTTGATGTGTGCCGGTGCGTTGTACTGGAGTAAGATCACCCGTATTGTATGGGGTGCCGATGATGAAAAGAACGGGCATAAACGAATAGCAAAAAACGAGAGTCCTTTTCACCAGAAAGCAGAGGTGACATCCGGTGTTTTGAAAGAAGAATGTGCACAGCTGATGAAAGATTTTTTTAAACAAATGCGCTGACTATGGCAAAGGCTGTTTCTAAAAAAATAGTGGTTACTCATCCGCAAACAGGCACAGAACGCAAGTTTGATGCGGCTGTTTACGAGCCGGTAAAAGCTGCCATCCTTCAAAGCCTCAAAGGCAGCAACGGCAAAACCTTTACCGAGCTTACCGATGATGTGGTAAAGATCATCCGCAAAAAAATGCCCGGTTTTGATAAATCAATTCCCTGGTACACCATCTCCATCCGTCTCGATCTGGAAACAAAAGGCATTGTTGAAACCTTTACCGAAAAAGGAAAAAAACTCAACCGCTTAAAAAAGTAACCCTGCTGCTGCTTTAACAAAATCTTGTTACGGCCCTTTACAACTTCTATACAGACTCCTCATCTAATTTGTGTAAACAGGTTAGATATGAAAAAACTATTTGGCTTCATTGCATTCAGCCTGCTGTTCCTTACAGCCTGTCGCAAGACTGATATGGGGTCAGGTTATATTGATGAATCGCAATGGTTGCAGAAAGAACGTGCAGTTGTTGTTTTTGCCGACTACAGCTGTAACTATTTTGTAGTGGAAACCCGTAACGGTTATGCAATACTTGAGAACTGGAGTCTTCGTCCTTTTAATGGCGATGTGCTGTATGGCGACTTCAGCCATTGGGGCCCGGCACAGGTTTACAACCGTACCCGTGGCAGCCTGATGCAGGTAAATGTGCGTGATTTCTGGTTAAGTTATTACGAAGCAGAGGATCGTATTTACAACTACTGTTCGCCATAAACCCAAAATGCCGTCAAAGGAGACAAGGAATGCGAGTGCATTCCTTTCTTTATTTAACAGCACGCTAATCTTCGTAAGCTTAATCGATCGAGATTGTAAACGATCTGTTTGTACATTTGTGCTCCATAACAATTTTCGTAAATCTTAAATTCAAGAACATGGCATTTACATTAGCACCTCTTCCTTATGCACATGATGCACTGGAGCCCCATATCGACACAACCACCATGCAGATACATCACGGTAAACACCACCAGGCTTATGTTGACAACCTCAATAAAGCAGTTGCAGGCACAGAGCATGAAGGCAAAACACTGGAAGAACTGGTGGCAGCAGCGGGTAGTATTTCACCTGCAGTACGCAACAATGGTGGCGGTCACTGGAATCATACTTTCTTTTGGGAATCATTGGCAGCAAATGCCGGCGGTACACCAACAGGTGCTTTGGCCGATGCGATTACTGCAGCATTCGGTTCGTTCGATGCATTCAAAGAAAAATTTGCAGCAGCAGGTATGACACGTTTCGGCAGTGGCTGGGCATGGCTGATTATAAAAGATGGTAAACTCGAAATTACCTCTACTCCTAACCAGGACAATCCGTTGATGGATGTTGCCGAAGTAAAAGGCACACCGATCCTTGGCGTGGATGTGTGGGAACATGCATACTATTTAAAGTATCAAAACCGTCGTGCTGATTATTTAGCTGCTTTCTGGAATGTAGTAAACTGGAGCAAAGTAGCTGAGCGTTTCGGTAAATAAATCAGAAGTCTCACCAATAAGTAAAAGCCGTTTCATAAAATGAAACGGCTTTTTAATTTTTTGTATATCCCTCACTACTGAGGTCGATTGATTAACCCACCCTTCTATCCTGAGCGAAGTCGAAGGACGCTCAGTGCTTCTTTTTCCAGCAATCATTTACATGGTCATTCACCATGCCACTGGCCTGCATAAACGCATAACAAATAGTTGAGCCAACAAACTTAAACCCACGCTTCAGTAAGTCTTTACTCATTGCATCGGAGATCGGTGTTTTTGCAGGTACATCTCCCAGCGAACGTACATTGTTTACAATGGGCTTGCCTCCCACAAATTGCCAGATGTATTTATCGAAACTGCCGAACTCTTTCTGTATCGCTAAAAAAGCCTTTGCATTCAATACAAACGCATTTACTTTTAACCGGTTGCGGATAATGCCCTCATCCTGCAGTAATGCTTCCTTTTTCTTATCTGTATACTTCGCCATTTTCTTAGCATCAAATCCATCAAACGCTTTGCGGTAGTTTTCACGCTTCTTCAAAACGGTATACCAGCTTAACCCTGCCTGGGCTCCTTCCAAACAAAGCAGTTCAAACAACTTGTTATCATCATGCAGGGGCCTGCCCCATTCTTCGTCGTGATATGCTTTGTACAAATCATCTTTTAAGCACCAGCTGCAACGTGTTTTTTCTTTTGCCATGGTTTATGGTATGGTTCCTGTGCAAAGTAGTAATTTCACAGTCCCAATCAAAAGAAGATGATTCGCAAAGCAACTTCTTCCGATTTTCATTTTCTCTATTACCTGTATATGCACCCGCAGGTGAACCCCTATTTGTTGTACGAATACATGCAACAGGAAGATTTTCATGCTGTGTTTGATGAGCTGCAACACAAAGGCGTGCTGTATATTTTTGAAGAGCATGGCGAAGACATTGGTATGTTTAAACTGATGCCGCAGCGGTTTCGAAATGCGCATATTGCCTACCTCGGCGGAGTAGCCATTGATCCCGAAGAAGCAGGTAAAGGCTATGGCCTGCAGATGATGGAAGAAATTATTGCGTACGCCAAACAGCAGAGCTATGTGCGTATTGAATTAACGGTTGCCACCAATAACGAAAAAGCCATTCAGCTTTATTTGAAAGCAGGTTTCCATCATGAAGGAGTGCTCAAGAAATACACGTACTTAAAAAGTAAAGACCAGTATGTAGATGAAGCAGTGATGGCTTACATAGTGGATCAAGGAAGCGGATCGTAGCCGCTTCCGCCCCATGGATGACATTTACTCACCCGTTTTGCAGTTAACCAGAAGCCTTTGATAGGTCCGTATTTTTTAAACGCCTCTAATCCATACTGGCTGCAGGTAGGTGTGTACCTGCACTTGGGACCAATGGCCGGACTGATGACGTATTGATAAAATTTGATGAGCAGTATAAACGGAAAGCTCAGCACCGTTTTGAGTTTGCTGCTTTTTTGCGGAGTAGTATTAAGATGCTGACTGCACACGAAGTTCTTCGAGTTTTTGCAAAGCTATCGTTGTCTTGTCATAGATCAACTGATAAGCAGGAAGTTCTTTTCCAGTATACAGCACAAACACCTGCATTTGCAAACCGCTTTGCTGTAACTGCTGCTGCAATTCATTTTTTTGTAATCGCCATGCTTCACGGATCAAACGCTTAACACGGTTGCGGTGCACAGCCCGTTTAAAATGTTTGGTGCCAACTGCAACGCCAAACAACAACGAACATTCTCCTGCAGGCAACGGCTGCAACACATAATACAAACGCAGCGGTTGGGCCGAAATCGTTTTGCCCGCTTTAAACAGATGCTCGATCTGTTTGCGGCTCTTCATCCGCTCCTGTTTGCCTAATGTATATCGTGTTGCTTTTTCCAAGATCTGAGATTGCAAAAATAACTCCCCTTCAGGGGATGGGGCAAATAAAAAGTCCCGACCGGAAAGTCGGGACTTAAAATATCTTGCTCTATTTACAAGTGCTTATTTCTTAGCGCCACGCTCATCAGAGATAGTGAGCTTATGACGACCCTTTGCACGTCGGCTTGCTAATACCTTGCGGCCATTAGCATCCTGCATACGCTTACGAAAACCGTGTGTGGTTTTTCTGCGACGCTTCGAAGGTTGGTATGTACGTTTTTGTGCCATTTTATTCTGTTTTACTTCTTTAAAAATACCGGGGAGAAACCGGAAATTTCAAGCCACCCAGTGAGAACACCACTTCCCGCTGTTTGTGAAAGGACGGCAAAGGTAGGGGAAACTGCCCGAAAACAGAGGGTTTGAAAGAAGAAAATTCTGTTGGTAGCGACTCTTTTGCCTATGGCATCGTCGGTTGCGTCGCAATTCCTTGTACGTTCAGAAATAATCCTGAGCGAAGTCGAAGGACCCTCCCTTTTTATTACTCCGCTGTGAAGTAATCAAATTACCCCTCCCAGGAGGGGTTGTGGGAGGGTCACTTTACAAGCTCCACATGGGCAGAACGAACATCGGCACCATAAAACAAACCAGCATGTTTATCAAAATCAGCCACCGAATCGGTGGTAAAAAACTTTCGCTCAACACCTTTTGAAAGCCGTACCTCCATTTCCGGATGCCGCTGCAGGTAATCGGCCAGGCTTTCGGCTACAATTTTTCCTTGCGATAACAGTTGCACACCCTCGGGTAATTGCTCCTTAATTTTTTGGCTCAGCAATGGATAATGCGTGCAGCCCAGCAAAACGGTATCAATGTCTGTGCTCTGTTGCAGTAACGCATCTACATATTCCTTTACAAAATAATCGGCACCGGCACTTTCGTGTTCGTTGTTTTCAATCAATGGCACCCACATGGGACAAGACTGTTGATACACCTTCGCCTCGGGATAAAATTTGGTGATCTCTATCTCATACGAACCCGATTGCACCGTACCTGCTGTTGCCAGCACACCCACCTTATTTGTCTGGCTGTATTGCCCGATCACTTCTGCTGTTGGGCGAATAACACCCAGCACCCTATTGTTGGGATTAAGATGCTGCAAGTCGTTTTGCTGAATACTGCGCAATGCTTTTGCAGAAGCGGTGTTACAGGCAAGTATCACCAGCGGACAACCCTGTTTGAAAAACCATTCCACACACTCCAATGTGTACCGATAAACTGTTTCAAAGCTCCGTGTGCCGTAAGGTGCACGGGCATTATCGCCGAGATAGATATAATTGTACTGCGGTAACTGCTGAACAATCTCTTTCATTACAGTTAACCCACCATAGCCCGAATCGAATATGCCTATTGGTCCTTGCTGCATACTGCTAATGTAAGCACAAAAAAAATCCCGCTGTACAACAGCGGGATCAATATCAATGAAGTTGAATTTATTTTGCTGCAGGAGCGTCGGGTATTTTCAGATACTTCTTTACCAATGGTAACAGATCGTCTGTTGTTGGTACCACCAATAAAGCATCTCTTGAAAGTACATATGCATAACCGTTAGCCTTTGCAACCGCTTGAATTGCATCTAACGCTGTTTTTTGTACAGGTGCAAATACCTGCTGTTCTCTGTCTTGTAAATATTGTTGTGCTTGTGTTGAGTAGTTTTGTACTGCATCAGCTAAGTCCTGAAATTCTTTGAAACGGATCTGCTTAATTGCAGGTGACCATTTACCTGAATCAGCACGGATAACGCTGTCTTTTTCCTGGTATTCTTTAATTAACTGACCGTATACAACGTTCAAAGAATCCTGTGAATTTTTCAGTTTCTCTTGAGCCTTTTTTGTTTCGGGCATAGCCATTAACAAATCATTCGTGTTAATGTGACCAATCTTTTGTGCATTCACTGTTGCAGCCGTTCCCATAATTGCTACAACTGCCAGAACAATAATCTTTTTCATTTTTCTTTTTTGTTTTAAATAAAGTGTGCGTACGCCCTACTTTGGTTGTGCCGGTTCCGGGTTTTGATTAAAGTTTAACACCCAGCACTTTCAGCACGTCGTCGCTTTTGTCCAGTTTAGGGTCGGCAAATATAACGGTAATTCCTTCACTTTTGTCCAAAATAAAATCATATAAACGCTCGGTTGCAAGGCGCTGAACGGCGTTGTAAACCTTATCCTGTATGGGTTTCACCAATTCCTGCTTTTTACGGAAGTAGTCGCCTTCGAAACCAAAACGGCGGCGTTGTAAATCACGTACCTGCTTCTCTTTATTAAAGATCTCATCCTCTCTTTTTTTCAATAATTCCGGTGTAAGCATTACACGTTCTGTTTCGAGCTGGCGGTACATTTTATCCAGGTCGGCCTGCAGCAGATCAATTTCTTTCTGCCATGCATCGGCCATTTCTTCCAGTTTTTTATTGGCATCCTTGTACTCCGGAATTTTATCCAGGATATACTTGGTATCAATAATAGCATAACGTTGTGCATTTGCACTGAAAGCGGTGAGCATTAATGTAAATGCTGCAAGAAGGAATGTTTTCATGTGTCTGTTTTTATACATGATGTATTGAATGCGCCGAAAGTTGTTTATTCCGGTTCAAAGCCAAGCATAAAGGTAAAGCGTGTTAAATCTCTGAACCTTGCACCGGGGAAGGTACGGTCGAGACCTACACCATAATCAAACCCTAACAAACCAAACATTGGCAGGAAGAAACGCATACCTAAACCGGCACTGCGACGTAATTTAAACGGATTGTAATCTTTTACATCGTACCAGCCATTGGCCGCTTCGAAGAATGCCAAACCAAAAATGGTACTACTTGGGTTGGTACTTAACGGGTAACGCAACTCCATACTGTACTTGTTAAAGATGGTAAAGAACTGCGAAGCCGATGTTTGATTGGAATTATTAATTCTGGGGTTTGAATTATCGTACACGGGGTAACCTCTGTGTGCAATAATGTCGAAACCGATAATGCCAAAGTTGTTTTGCAAACCTGCATCACCCACCTGGAAACGCTCGAACGGAGAGATCGGCAGATCTTTATTGTAACGGCCGAGGAAACCGAATTTCGCTGCTGCCTTTAATACAAACTGACGGTTCTTTTCTGCACCTGCCGGCTTACCAATCGGGATAAACCATTCGTAGTTCAAACGCCATTTGTGGTACTCCACCAAACGGTACTTCTCTGCCGGATCACTGTATTTACTTGCATCACGGAATAAACTCCATGGTGGTGTAAACGAAGCCGTTAACGAGAAGGTAGAACCCGAACGTGGAAATGTTGGTTGATCCACACTTGAACGGATAATCTGAAAACGGATATTGAAATTGTTTGACACACCGCTATCCAGCTCAGGGAAGATCGGGTAGTCTTTTAATTTATACTGTGTATAGTTAACCGATGTAATTAAGTTAAAGAAGTCATCGGGCCATTTCAACTGTTTACCCAACGAAACACTTGCACCAAACGTGCGCAAAAACTGATTGTTTGCACGCTGACGTAAAGGCAAACCTGTTAACGGATCGAATGCATTTGCCAACTTGGTACGGAACAAGCTTACGGTAAGATTATTTCTTTTCTTACCACCCAGCCAAGGTTCACTGAATGAGAAGTTTTGTGAACTGAATGAAGGACCATTCGATTGGATACGCAATGAAAGTTTCTGGCCATCACCTGAAGGCAACGGTTTCCATGAATCTTTCTTTAAAATATTTCTGGTAGAGAAGTTATTAAAGGTGATACCCAATGTACCTGTTAAACCAATTAAACCACCCCAGCCTGCACTTAACTCTAACTGATCGCTTGATTTTTCTTCGAGTGAATAGTTAATGTCTACAGTACCATCGTCGGGATTAGGAACCGGGTTCGGGTTAATTTTTTCGGGGTTGAAATAGTTTAATGCACTCAGCTCACGAATGGAACGGATCATATCGGTACGGCTGAATTTTTCGCCCGGCACAGTACGTAACTCACGACGGATAACGTATTCTTTTGTTTTATCGTTACCGGTAATGTTGACTGTACGAATTGTTGCCTGCGGACCTTCTGATAAACGGATTTCGTAATCAATTGTATCGTTGTACACTCTCGTTTCAATCGGTTCTACACGGAAGAAGAGATAACCATCATCCATATACAAACCGCTGATGTCGCCACCTTCTGCAGATAATTGTTTACCCAGCTTTGTGTTGAGTGTTTCAAGATTATAAATATCGCCACGCTGAATACCAAGGATGTTGCTTAAGGTAGAATCGGTATACTTTGTGTTTCCTCTCCAGGTAATGTTACCGAAGTAATACTGGCGTCCTTCGTCTACTTTAATTTCAACAATCAGGTTGCCCTTCTTATTGTAGTAGCTGGTATCTTTTTGAATCGTTGCATCACGATAACCGAGCGAGTTATAATAGGTAAGTAACTTCTCTTTGTCCTCGATGTATTTGTTCTGATTGAATTTAGCAGCAGAGAACTTTAAGCGGAACCAGGGATCTACATAATCTCTCACTTTTGAAAGTGATAAGAAACCCCAGTCTTTCATAAACTGTTTAAAGGTTACCGAATCTTTACCGCCATACACCGGCTGATCGCCTTCGGGGTGTAAGGTTAAACGTAATTTTTCTTTCGTTCCTTTCAGTTGTTTTTTGAGTTTAAGATCTGAAACAACGGTATTACCCGAAATAAATACCTCTTCAATTTTTACCTTCTTGCCCTTATCGATGTTAAACGTAAGATCGAGGAAGTTGGGGTTTACCGTGTTTTTGGCTTCAGTAATCTTTACTGTTATTTTGCGAAAACCTTTGTCGATATAAAATTTTTCGATTCGTTCTACACTTGTTCGTCGCAGGTTTTCCGTAATCACTTTATTCGGTGTTAGCCCCACCTTTTCTTTCAACTCGTCCTGTTCCCCTTTTTTAATGCCTTTGAAAAAGAAATTTCCTAGCCTTGAACGTTCGGTAACACTTATTTCAATGTAGATATCCTTGCCATCAACACGTGTAATGTAAATGCTGGCATCATCGAAGTATTGCTGGCGCCAGATAGCAGTAATGGCTTTGCTGAATAAGTCGCCGCCGGGCAAAAACACTTTATCGCCTACTGTAATGCCGGTTATGGAAACCAACAGAGCAGAGTCGAAAGTTTTGGAGCCCGATACGGTAATACCGGCAATAATGTACTCTCTCGGAACCTTCGAGTTCATAATTGCTTCCAGTTCCGGATCAACAGAAACGGGTTTTGTGGTGTCGGTTTGCTGGGCAGACAGGTTCAATGTAAGGCCAACGCAAAGCAGAAGAAGCAGTGATAATTTTCTATTCAAACGCATCAAAAAATCAGTTACGGTTATGTTGTATGTCGGGTTATAAAAATGCCGCTCATGCCTGTTATAGTCAAACGTTGCGCTGCAAGTGTGACCATGACTGATATCGTCATCGGCCGGGCGGCAAAATAGTTGCTTTTGCTGAAACTCTTTGTTAAAATGCCAGTGCTCAAAGGTTTCTTATGATTGTGTTATAGGTTCGTTCTTCAATTGGTCGCCTGTTTTACCAAAACGCCGTTCTCTGCTTTGAAAGTCGAGAATAGCTTCGTACAGATTTTCTTTTCTGAAATCGGGCCAGCGTACATTGGTAAAATACAGTTCGGCATAGGCCAACTGGTATAATAAAAAATTGCTGATGCGGTATTCACCACTGGTACGTATCATCAACTCCGGATCGGGAAACTCACGTGTGGTTAAATAATCTTTAATTGTATCCTGGTCAATTTCAAAGGGCTCCAGTTTGCCGGTTTTAACATCGGCTGCAATATTCTTAATGGCATTGACAATTTCCCAACGGCTGCTGTAACTTAAAGCCATAATCAGGTTTAATCCGGTATTATCCTTCAAGTCGTTAAGACTTGCCTGCAGTTCGTTTCGTGCATATTCGGGCAGCATATTGGTATCGCCAATTACATGCAGCTTAATATTGTTCTTATGCAGGGTGGCCGTTTCTTTACGGATGGTATCTACCAGCAACTCCATTAAGCCTGTTACCTCTTCAATGGGGCGATCCCAGTTTTCGGTACTAAAGGCATACAGGGTGAGATATTTTACGCCCAATTCGGCACAACCTTCTACAATATTGCGTACACTTTCAACCCCGTGAAAGTGCCCATATAAGCGATCCTGGCCTTGCTCCTTTGCCCAACGGCCATTCCCGTCCATTATAATGGCGATATGTTGCGGCAGGCGCTCCAGATCCAGTTTGTCACGCAGAGAAGACATAACCTTTAAAAATTAAGGGCACGAAGGTAATGAAAATAAGGGCTGAGCGGGTTTACCTGTTTGGATTTACCGAAAACAATCCTGCGGGCGGCTTTTCGTTTACCGGCAACGTTTGTCGGATTTTTGTCCATTTGTCGAAGTATCTACGGAGTATCTACGGGCTATCTACGAAGTATGGTGGGCGAATGGTTGTGCTGTGTATGCTGTTTAACCGGTAGCCAAGCGTCTTTAACCTGTAAGAAAACCGGTTTGCCGTGCGGGTTTTTCATTAAACCTAACGTCTAAAGCAGCATATTGCATCCTTAGTTTTTAACCCGCAACAATCGAACAGTTATTTTATGAAGCATGTTTCGCTTTTTCTTTTTGTGCTCGTGCTCGTTAGCAGCACCGGCAAGGCCAATCCCTTTCACAACAAAAAAACCCTACGTTCTTTTGTTTCCCGTTACGAGAACGTGCTTGGCACTTCACTCGAATTAAAAATTGCTGCAGCATCGCAAAAGCAGGCAGCATTGGCCGAAGCAGCGGCTCTGGCAGAAATCGACCGCCTCAATAAAATTCTTAGTGGATACGATGCCAACAGCGAGTTCAGCCAATGGATGAACACCCATAACAAAGCTATTGCTGTATCAAACGATCTGTTTGCCGTGTTACGCCTCTTCGATCAATGGCGCACACAAAGCAACGGTGCATTGGATGCAGCTGCAGAGCTGATTGGCCAGCTTTGGAAACAATCGGCCATCAATCAACAATTACCGGCAAAGGACAAGTTAACAGCAGCCGTAGCCATGGTGCAACAACAACATTGGTTGCTCGATGCCAAACAGCAAACAGCCACGCACCTTACCACTGTTCCCTTAAAACTCAATTCGTTTGCCAAAAGCTATATTATCCAATCGGCCACCCGTGCAGCAATGCAGGCAGGCGGCATCAGTGGTTTAATTATCAATATCGGCGGCGATATGGTGATTACCGGAAGTATAAACGAAACCGTACACATCAATAACCCGCAGGCCAGTACAGAAAACGATGCACCGATTGATCAATTACGCATCAGCAATAAAGCCGTTGCAACCAGTGGTAACTATCGTCGTGGTCAACTCATCAATGGCGTTTGGTATTCACATATTGTTGATCCACGTACGGGTTTGCCTGCAGGCGACATCATCAGTGCAACCGTGGTAGCCAATTCGGCAACCGATGCCGGCGCTTTGGCTACTGCCTTTAATGTATTAACCGTTGAAGAATGTAAAACACTTGCAGCTGCGGTTGGTGCAGTTGATTATTTATTGATCACGAAAAACGGCGAACGGATTGAAAGTGCAGGCTGGAAAAATTTACAAATTGAAACAGCCGCATCAACTCCCGCTCTTACTCAAACCGACTGGAAGAATGAAGTAACCATTTCGCTTGAACTGAAACAGCAGGAAGGTTTTGCAAAACGTCCGTTTGCTGCTGTATGGATAGAAGATAAAGACGGTAACGTATTAAAAACAATTGCACTCTGGTACAACAAACCCAAATGGTTACGTGACTTGCGTGCATGGTACCGGAAAAACGGAAGTACAATGACGGCCGATCCCACAGCCTTTGCTTCTGTTACCGGTGCTACCCGGTCGGCCGGTAAATACAGTTTTAAATGGGATGGAAAAGATGCAAACGGAAACAGCGTGAAACAGGGCTTGTATACTGTTTATGTAGAAGTAGTGCGTGAACATGGCGGCTACGATCTGTTACACCAGGAAGTGGATTGTTCAAAAAAAGCACAACAATTTAATTTGAAAGGCAATGTTGAAATCGCAGAAGTTATTATCAGCTACGGAAAAAAATAATGGCAGTAACCGGAAGCTTGTTTTACGACGCAATGTGGCAGAGGTATCGAGGTGGTTACACATTTATTTATCGATGATCAGCTTTGCAATTGTGCTTTTCTTTTCGGTAACGGGGCTCACCTTAAATCATGCCGATTATTTTGCAGGCGCATTAAAAACAACTACTGAAAAAGGAATGCTGCATGCTGCATGGGTAAACCCAACGGACACCACACGTATAGCCAAGCTGGAAGTGGTAGAGTATTTGCGCAAAACCAATCAACTTAAAGGCGAACTGAGTGAGTTCAGAATCGATGATGCCGAATGCAGCTTATCGTTTAAAGGACCGGGTTATGGCGCCGATGTATTTATTGACCGCACAACCGGTGCCTACGAAATTTCGTTGATGCGTGCCGGTGCCGTTGGTATTTTAAACGATCTGCACAAAGGAAGAGACAGTGGCAAAAGCTGGAGCTGGGTCATTGATATTTCAGCAATATTAATGACACTCGTTTCACTAACCGGTCTTATTCTGATCCTCTATATTAAACGCAAACGTGTAAGTGGTTTAACATGGGCCGTTATTGGTTTGCTGTTGAGTATTCTGGTCTATGTGTTATGGGTAAAGTAAAAAGTGACTTTATTTTTTGATAATTAAAAACGCCCGTTACAAATTGTAACGGGCGTTTCGTTTGTATACAGCTTGTATTTATTACTGCTTCACTACCGTGTAAAGATTGTTGAACAGATTTACCGATACTTTATAGTTGCCCGATGTTGTAGGGCCGGGGAAGTTATCACTTGCTTCGGGTGCAAATGTACCACCTGCTGCTGCGCCGGCTAATGTTTTGTTGGCAATTGCATATTTACCCCAGTTACCATTTCCGTTAGGCAGAATAAGGTATTCGCCACCGCCCTTCATAGCAACCGTTAAATCATACTCAGTAGAGTTACGACGTGTAAAGGCAGAACCTGCAGGCATTGGTCCGCCGTTAGGATTGGTCCAGTCAGGAATGGTTGAAAAAGCATTGCCTACAATCCACATGTTGGCAGGCGTACCATACTGTTGCGTAAACGGCTCTACTTTGAATTTACCTTTCTGGAAGTCGAGTGTTATTTTATACAAACCGGCACTGGCTGGTCCTTTAAAGTTATCGGGCAGATTGTAACCAAAATCGCCGCCGTTTTCTACACCCGTCAATCCTTTATTGGCAATTGAATATTTGTTGCTCCATGCACCTTGGTTTTCGGGAAGGATCAGATATTCACCATTTGCTTTCAGATTAAAAACACCGCCAAAAGTTGTTTCATCGATGCGTGAAAAACTTTGCGGAATGGCGTTAGAACTTGGATTGATCGGATTGCTCCAATCGCCTTGTGTGGCACTGCCTACAATCCATAATTTACTGTCATAAGGCAATACAACTTTCGGAGGAATTTTATAAGGCGTTGCTTTAATCTTAAGAATGTTGGAGTATTTCAGCTCATTGTTATTACCGTAAGAAGCGGTAACACGTACATCCAGATCGTATGCTTTATTAAATTCAAAACCCCATGCCAGCATTACGCCGTTCAGATCTTTCGCAATAATTGAATCGGTTAATTTACCAATTACAGTGCGTGTATATGCACGGGTAAAGTTCTTACTTGCTGAATCGATTTCAATTACAAACTTGTACAGTTTGGGATCCTGTGCGTATTTCGGATCGGTCCAGTTTAAAATTAATTTCACTGCATTTGAATCGGATGGAAGCGGGGCAACCGTCGTTGTTGGCGACGATAATACCGTAACCACACCCTCTCCATAGAAAGGCAGTTTCTCAGCTTTTTCGCAAGCAGTAAAACCTGTTGCCAAAAGCAAACCAATAAACAGTTTATTGAAATATTTCATACTTACGTTTTTTAAAGTTTAACTACAGAGAAAATACCTAATTGAAAATCGACTGTAATTTTATAATTACCCGCTGATGGAGGACCAGGGAAACCCGGATCAGCATCACGCTTTTCAAATTCACCACCGGCCCATGTACCGCCCGGAAGCATGTGGTACTGCGAACCCCAATCGCCCTGTGTTTGAATTAACTTGTAATTTCCACCACTTGGCATGTTTACAGTAAGCTCATATTTGGTTGTAGAAATACGGGTAAACTGTTGTGTGGTGCTGAAGGGTGCAGGCAACGGATTTTGCCAGCTGGAAGCAAACGCATCGCCGGTAGCCCATAATGTACCTGCTGTTGGTACGGGTACTTTTGGAGGTGGCGGAAACGGACTTGCTGTAAATGTAATGACGTTTGAACGCAGAGGTACAGCATCGGTACCTACACCCAGGCTTGAAGTAATGCGTGCCTGAAAAGTGTATGAACGACGTGGATCGAGTTGTAAACGCATGGTGTTACCCAAAATGGCGTTTAACTCTCCTACTGTATACGTTTTTGCCAGGTCTTTTGAAAATACAGTTGTGTATTTTTTGCTGCTGGCAAAATTGGCACCCAGTGTATCAATTTCCAGTGTGTATTTCACATCCTGCGAGCTGAGGCCTGTTGTAAACTGATAATTCGGATTCGTCCATGTAAAACGGATAGCCGTATTATTTTCTTCACCAGCTTCTAAACGCACAGCAGTAGTACTGCCGGCTAAGGTTGGTTGTGTACCGCCCTGGTAGCTGATTTTGTTTTCAACTTTTTCGCAGGCAAACAAAAAGAGCATAGCTGCAAAAAGCGAGAAACGGTTGATGTATGATTTCATGTCTCGTTATTTAAATTTTATTAATAGCCGTCGTTCTGTTTTAAGTTCGGGTTGGCAGCAATTTCTGAATCAGGAATCGGATATACTTTTCTGTTGGCAGAAACACCCGCACCTGTTTTTACGCCACCTTTCCAGGGCCATAAATATGTACCTTCTGTAAAGCGTCCGTAACGGATCAAATCTGTACGGCGGAATCCTTCCCAGTACAATTCTCTTGCACGCTCATCCAACACATAATCCAATGTGTAGAAACCAAGCGGAGCTGCTGTTACCTGTGCACGAGCACGCAACGCATTTAAGTAAATGAGTGCCTGCGCTTCTGTACCACCTGTACCGCCACGTTTTACCGCTTCGGCATAAATAAGATACATTTCAGCTAAACGGAAAACAGGGAAGTCAACATCAGCAAATGTTTTTTCAGGATCCTGACCAAACGCACCACTGCGTGTACGGTTACGGTATTTAATAACTGCTAAACCATCTTTAAACTCAGAAATATTATTGATCTCGATGTTTTGTGTACCAGTAACAAACTGTGCACGCTTATCACCATTACCATTTACATCAGGAAACAGATCGGGCAGGTTGCGTGTTGTACGGATACCACCCCATCCTCCAAGACCTGATACGTTGCGGTCCATATCGCCACCTACAGAAGCATTTACCAAAAAGGTTGTGCCACCAAAGTTTTTCGATTTAACACCATCGTAGTTTAAGGTCCAGATAAATTCCGGGTTGTTCACGTTGTTATCAGCCAAACCTAACCAACGGTAATCGCTCAGTAAACCATAGCCTGCATCTATTACACGCTTGGAGTAAGTAACCGCATCGGTATACTTATCTGTATCGATATACACTTTTGCATTGAGGTACAAACGAGCCAGTAATGCCCATGCTGCGCCTTTATCTGCACGGCCATAATCACCTGCACGTGCGTTTGATAAATCGGCTTCAATTGCTTTCAACTCTGTTTCAATGAAGCTGAACAAAGCTGCTCTTGTTGTTTGTGGCGGATTGAATTTGCTGATAGGATCATTTTCTGTAGTAAAACCCGGTTTACCATACAAATCGAGCAACACCCAGTAAGCATATGCACGCACAAAACGTGTTTCGGCACGCATGCGTTTAATGTTATCGGCTGCTGCACCTGTTATACCCCGGCCGCCTACAGTAGCAGGATTACTTTCACGAATAAATTCATTACACAATGTAATGATGTACGTACAACGATAGTACAATCCTTTGGTCATCGGGTTGCTGGAGCTCCAGTTCATGTTATGGAAATCCTGGATACCCGGATCGTTCCAGGCAACAACCGCTTCATCGGTACTTAACTCCTGTGCTTTCCAGAACAAACGGAGAAAGTCGGAAGTACCTTCATCAATACCGGCCACATCACCATTACCTGCAGGGCCCTGGTTACCGGTAAGTGCCATACTGCCGTATACCTTCGCCAACACTTGCAGATAGCCCGCTTCGGAATTGTATACATTACCCGAAGACAAACTGTTGGGTGGTGTTCTGTCGAGTTGCTTATGGCAACTGGTTAACGCTGCCACGGCCAACAGCAATGAACTTATATAAACTGAAATACGTTTCATATTGCAGATGTTTATTTTTTAGAAATCAAGATTTACGCCCAATACATACGTACGTGGACGAGGATAAATGGTGTTATCGATACCGCCTGAAATTTCAGGATCAAGACCACCATACTTTGTAATTACAAACACATTCTGCACGTTGGCAGTAATACGCAGGCGTACATTCTTTGCAATTTCACCTGCATCGTAACCGATGTTGATGTTATCCATACGCAGGAACGATGCATTCTTCAGATAATAATCAGAGAAGTACTGGTTGTTTACAAAGCCTGTGTTTAAATAATCTTTTGAACCATTTGCCAGGAAGCCGAGCGGATTAACGATCTGGCGATAAACACCCATGTTCGAGTTTAAGTTATCGTACATGTAATTGCCAATGCTGCCACGCATTACAAAACCTGCAGAGAAACGTTTAACGGTAATGTTTGAGTTGATACCGATAAAATATTTCGCCTCCGGATTCTGATACAGATAAAGATCTTTTTCGTTGATGATACCATCACGGTTTAAATCTTCATACAAACCTTCAATTGGTTTGTTGTTGGCGTCATAAATCTGCTTGTATACGTAGAAAGATGCAGGACGTTCGCCTACAATATGACGTTGAATGGTATTACCTGTACCACCACTGATGCCGCCTACTGCAACACCAGTAAAGTTTGGATCTTCATTTACCAACAGCTTGGTAATTTTTGGTACAACGTATGTGAAGTTGGCACCAATTTCCCACTCTACATTCTTTGTTTTTACTGGCACTGCATTTAAGGTTACTTCGAAACCTTTGCTTTCGATATTACCTACGTTGGTAAATAACTGGTTGGTAAAGTTTGAACCTGCAGGAATAGGAACAGTACTTAACAGATCTTCTGTTTTACGGATAAATCCTTCCACCGTACCACTGATGCGGTTATCAACAAAACCAAAGTCGATAGCGGCATTGATGTTGGTTGTAGTTTCCCAACGCAGATCTGCATCGTACGCACTTGGACGCAACATGTTTACAAATGAGTTACCGAATTGGTACTGTGCCTGGTTGTTACTTAAACCATACACAGGAATGTAACCGTAGAACGGAATACCATCCTGTTGACCGGTAATACCATAACCTGCACGGAGTTTCAGGTTAGATACCACTTTTGAATTTTTCAGGAACTCTTCTTCATTGATCTGCCATGCTACTGCTGCAGAAGGGAAGAAACCCCAACGGTTGTTTTTGCTGAATTTAGAAGTACCATCGGTACGTGCATTTAACGTAACAGTGTACTTATTCGCTAACGTATACACAAAACGACCGTAGTAAGAAATCAATGTATAACCCGGCGCCTGTGAAATAAAGTTTGGTTTTGATCCCGGAACTGTATCACCGTTAAAGCGTTTGTCTGGATTATTAAAGCTATAGAATTCAAAATCCTGGTAACCGGTACCTGCTGTAACATCAACACGGCTGTTAATTGCCTTGATGTTGGTTGCATAGTTGAAGTAGAAATCCATCAACTTGTTGGTACGGCTTTGATAGTATGGGTTGCGAACACCTTTACGACGGTAAGTATCTGCTGCACTGTCGCTCACGATGTTAATACCGCTTCCTCTTGATACGTCGTAACCCAGGTTCAGGTTAGCACGCAAGCCTTTGAGGAAAGGAAGTTGATAATCGAACTGAATGTTACCGATGCTGCGCAATACTTCACTTGTATTTTCCCGGTTGTTTAATAAACCAAGCGGGTTGCGGTTCGATAACTGAGTAGGTAATCCATCCGGATCTGTCCACTCCCAATAACCACCGTAGCGTTTGCTGCTTGAGTAAATGGGTTTTGTAGGATCGAATGTTACGGCATTACCAATAGCTCCTTCGTTTGCAAAGAAGTTGGTTGTGCGTGTACCTTTCAGGTTTACATCAACTTTCAATTTATTGTTGAAGAAACTTGGGCTGAGGTTTAATGCGCCAGTAAAACGCTGGAAGTTGCCTGTTTTTAAAATACCATCCTGGTTTAAATAACCACCCGATAAACGGAAGGGCAATTTACCAGCAATAGCACCTGAAGCGCTCAGGTTTAAATCCTGTGCAAAAGCGTTACGGTAAATTTCATCCTGCCAATTGGTACTTTCTTTACCAAGCAAAGCAATTTGTGCAGGTGTACCTTTTGCATTTACAATTGAACGTACTTCATCTGCACTCAACACATCTACTTTACCGGCAGGCGTTTGTACAAAGCCCTGTGCATTAAAGTTTAAACGGATTTTTCCTTTCTTACCTTTTTTCGTAGTAATTAAGATAACACCGTTTGATGCACGTGAACCGTAGATAGCTGCGGCTGAAGGATCTTTTAAAATGGTGAAGGTTTCAATATCGTTCGGGTTAATGAGGTTTAACGGATTGGTTGCACCTGCAATACCACCGTTATCAACCGGTACTCCATCAATAACAATTAACGGATCGTTACTGGCGTTTAACGATGCACCACCACGAATACGGATACGGCTGCCGCTACCCGGCGCACCGCTGTTAGGTGTAATTTGTACACCGGCTACTTTACCTGCAATTAATTGCTCAGGTGTTTGAATAGCACCTTTTACAAAGTCTTTGGATGATACAGTAGCAACAGAACCGGAAAGATCACGTTTACGTTGCGTACCATAACCTACCACCACCACTTCGTTGAGTGTACCTGAAGCAGCAGCTAAAGAAATGGAGAAATCGGTTTGATTGCCGACTGTTAACTCATAATTGGTATAACCAACAGAGGAAATTACTAATACAGCATTGGCATCTGTTACAACAAGGCGGAAGCTCCCTGTGGCATCGGTGGTAGTACCGGTGTTGGTACCTTTTACAGTAACAGAAGCATTGGGTACAGGTGTACCATCTTTGCTGTCGGTTACTTTACCCGTTACAGTTTTACCTTGCGCAATCACATTCATTGCTAAGACCAGGAGAGATACGACAAGCATCCCAAATCTGGCAAGCAGACGATTAAGGGTCATAATCAATAGTTGGGGTTTAGAAATTACAATTTATAACGATCATTGCTGACCATCATGTCTTGGTTAATGTTGCACATTTTGTTGCTGCGCATTTTTAAACAAAACAAGTATCAACAATTCATCACGTTCGAACCTTTGTTAGACAGCAGGCTTTCTCTTACTGCTGCACCATCACTTTTTCATAACGCACCAGGTTATCAACCCGCACCTGTAATACATACTGACCCGCTGTTAAAGGCGTGCCCGCAATTGTAGTACGATTCAATTCAAACACCTGCAATCCTTTTAACTGGAATCCCAGATTTTTTGTTGCAAGAACCTGTCCCTGTATATTCATCAACTGCACACTTACGTTTCCACTCTTCGGTAATTCATATTTCACTGTAGCCGATTGACGTACCGGGTTTGGATAGATAGCGAGGCGAAAGTCTGCATTCGATGCCACTACGTCCCTGATATTCGTCACTACGCCACCTGATATGTTTTGGTTGATATATACTTTGTATTGCCCTGGCTGTAATGTAACCGCCTGTTGATTTCCGGAAACCGTTATGGTTCCACCATTGGTATAATCGTAGAATGTACCATTGGCCGGGAATGTAACGGTTGGCGTTTGCTGTACCACATCGAAGTTGGCTACAACTACATATTTCAAATCGGCATGATCAACAACAATTGTTTTCACCAGGCTTGAACCAAGGTTGGTACCCAACGCAAGATTGGGTGTGCGGAATGTATTTTTAAACTGATTCCGCAGTTTTGCCATTGCACTGAATGTTTCGAACAAACGACGGCGGCTGACCTTTTCATAATAATCCCAACGAAGCGGTTTGTTGCCCAAACGTCCGTTGAAATTGATATCATAATCGTAACCCAGCTCACCAAATTGCCAGATCATTTTAGGACCGGGTAAACCCATTAAGATTGCAGCCATTGCTTCTGTACGGTATAAACCAATTGTGGTGTCCCGTACATTATGTGCTGCATTCGCTGTATTCCCACCGTTGATATTATCGTACATGATGCGTTGTTCATCATGACTTTCAGCATAGGTTATTAAATGTGGTTTATCATTTAAGAACGCATCGTTCCAGAAACTTCTGTTTTTCCAAAACGCTCTGTTGATGTCTGCATTAGAAGAAAAGCCTTTGGTGTTTTGTGAAAACTGTGAATGCATAATGCCCCACAACATCATTCCACGTTTTGCCAGTTCTGCTTCTTCATCATCATTACCCAAATGTTCCAGAATACAATACGAACCCGGGCTCACCACCTGCATGGTATCGTAATAACGTTGCCATGTGTTTATGCGATCCTGGTTGTATTGATTCCACGCATTTACATCGGAGGTAAAATTATTGGTAAAACCCTTGCTCAAGTCCCAACGGAAACCATCAATACGGTATTCTGTTAACCAATGACGGATGAAACGGGCTACATGATATTTAGTAGGCTCCACATTGTGATTAAAATCGTGGAATACGTTAAACGGATGCTGTGCTGTTTCGTAGAAATAGGGGTTGTTGGCAGCGGTTTGATTGAGTGTACGGTTCCACCACATAGCGGCCAACGGCGAATTACCGGTTGCATGGTTAAAGGCAATATCCTGAATAACGGCAATGCCTAAACTATGCGCCTGATCAACAAAAGCCTTCAATGCATTTTTACTGCCATAATATTTATCGGGTGCAAAAAAGTACATTGGGTTATAGCCCCAGCTTTCATTACCATCAAATTCATTAATGGGCATTAACTGCACAGCATTGAACCCAAGATTTTTAATGTAGTTCAACGTATCTTTTAATGTTTGCCAGCTGTGTGTACTTACAAAATCTCGCATCAACAACTCATACACCATCAAATCTCTTTTATCAGGTCGAACATAGCTGTTGCTGGTCCAGTTATAGGCTGCTTCACCGGGCGTCATTACACCTACAAAACCACCGGTTGTTTTTCCGGTTGGATAAGCCGGCATGTTTGGATAGGTAGAAGCGTTGATGTACTGATCGTTGTTGGGGTCTAACACCAATTCGCTGTACGGATCGGTAATGAGGATGGTATCATCCACAATATATTGAAAGCGGTAAGGCGTGCCGGGCGTAAGATTGGTTATTTCTGTCCAGAAATAATTACCATCTTTTTTCATTTGTCCCGAACAGGTTTGTGTCCAGTTATTAAAATCGCCCACCACAGCCACTTTGTTTTTTAAAGGGGCATATAAAATAAGCACCGCTTTTGTGTTATTGTCTTCGAAGGTTATACCATCTTTTCTGCCGGCGGGGCGTGCACCGGTAGGATTACTGGCCTGTGGTACAAAAAAGTTAAACGTATCCCGTTTAATCGTTCCGTTATCGTCGGCAATGGCAATTAACTGCTGCTCGCAGGTAGTAGTTGCATTGGCTGTGCCACTTACCGTTTGCACGGCAATTGCCGAAGCAATGGATACGCTGTTAAACGTTACAGAGAGATTTACATTTTTAGAGGCGACTGCTGTAACCGGTACCGAAAAAGGTGGTGTGCCTGCAGTAAACGGCTCGGGAATAGGATTAAACGTTGGCTGCATGGCCGGCGATGTAAATTTTACAGCCAGTTCGTTGGCTGCATAAACTTTAATATACATATCGCTGCCATCGATATTGCGTTGTACCAATGTGCCTGCCTGGTTGCGGAATAAAATGCTGATGCGTAAGATCTGCTCGCCTGCAGGAACACCGTAAAAGCTGCGGATGTTGGCAATGGTTACCTGCCAGGTGTTGGGTTTATTGACCGGATCGGGACGGGTTGCTACCGGCGCTGAAGCTGTACCCCAGGTTCCTTTTACATACTTCCAATCAGACGATGAAGTGCTGGCACTTGTAATAACGCCGGTGTGGAGGTAAACAGCATCGGTAAAACCCTGCAATCCTTTATTGCCTTTGGTTGCATCCATTGTAATTACAACGGTACTGGCATCGGTAGGAAAAGCTATATCAGTAGATAATAGTTGGCTGTAAACTGCAGAAGATGCAGTCATCAATAACACAAACGCAAGCAAAATTTTTCTCATAACGCAATCCTTATTACTTCAACTCGCTTTATCAACGTTTACTGAAAAATTGATGGATGATGGTTTGATTGCGGGGATGCTTAACACATTTGATTTTACCGGCGTTTTCGCAGGTTTTAAGGAGCAGGCCATGCAATCAACACGCTACAAAACTAATTGAAGGTTGAGGCCTAAAATTGAACTAAAATTCCATTTTCTAACACTATATTGCCAACAAACGTTACCTTTAAGATGATTTATTAACAGGTTAACCCCATTCTTTCAGCCCTGTATCGTAATTGCCGCTGACCCGTCTTGGATAAGGCGGCATGGTCTATAGAATGTTGGTTACGTAATACGCATGAGCGCATGAAAGCAGAACTCGAAAAAATTGTTCCCGGTAACGACAAGCCTGTATTGGTTACTTACCACATGTCGCTGCCCTATCTTGAGTTTTACTGGCATCACCACCCCGAGTATGAGTTAACGTATAAAATTAATGTTTCGGGAAAACGGATTGTGGGCGACAGTTACGAAGAATTTGATGAAGGTGACCTGGTGCTGATTGGTCCTGATTTGCCGCATACATGGGTAACCGATAAAAAAGAACGCAGCAGCAGTTGCGATTTTGTGGTGATTCAGTTTTCGGGCTGGCTGTTTAACAGCATGGTTGGCTTACCCGAGTTTGAAAATGTAAAACGTTTACTGCAAAGCTGCCGGCACGGACTTCATTTTAAAAACAGTGCACCTTTTAAAGAGCTGATACTGTCATTACCTAATAAAACGGGTATTGAAAAAGTAACAGATCTTATTCACCTGCTTAACCTGCTCTCGAAACAAAAAGGACGAAAACTTGCTTCGGCCGATTACGATATATCACAAGCCAAGAGCAGCGAACCACGTATTAATAAAGTGTGTACGTATGTGGAGCAGAATTTTGCCAAACCCATCAGCATTAACGATGCGGCATCCATCATCAATATTTCGCCCAGTGCATTTTGTAAATTTTTTAAACGGGCTACAGGTAAAACCTTTTCTGATTATGTAAACGATCTGCGGTTGGGTTACGCCTGCTATCAATTGCTTGAAACCGATAAACAGATTTCGACTATTGCCCGCAGTGCAGGCTTCGAATCCATTACATATTTTAACCGGGTATTTGTAAAAAAGAAACATACAACACCGAGGGCATTCCGCAATGAGGCGGTGTATGCTACTGCATAACATAAGAAAAGGCGTTCCAATGGAACGCCTTTTTTACAACAAGTGATTGTATTTATTTTGAAAAAACTGTTTCGCCGCCACAGATTGTTTTTAGCACAGTTGTTTTTAACACCTGCTCAAACGAAGCGGTCATTAAATCGGTATCAAGCACTACAAAATCGGCAAACTTTCCTTTTTCAATACTGCCCTTTTCGTTTTCTTCGAAGTTGGAACGTGCTGCCCAAATGGTCATACCTCTTAATGTAGCTTCCCGTGTTAAGGCGTTTTCTGTTTGATAACCTTTTTCCGGCCAACCCTTTGCATCACGACGAAATACAGCTGCATAAAAAGTTTTAAGCGGATCAATATCTTCTACCGGGAAATCGGTACCCAAGGGAATCCATCCGTTTTGTTTCAGCAGATCGTTAAAGGCGTAAGCACCTTTCACACGTTTAGGTCCTAAACGTTCTTCGGCCCAATACATATCGCTGGTGGCATGTGTGGGTTGTACGCTGGGTACAATGCTGTACTTACCAAACAATGCAAAATCATTTTCATTTACCACCTGTGCATGTTCAATGCGCCAACGCAGATCGTTCGTTTCCTTCAAATACTTACCGTAAATATTTAAGATGGTTCGGTTGCCGCTGTCGCCAATAGCATGTGTGCACATCTGAAACTGATTTTTATACAACAAAGCTGCCACCGAATCGAAGTGTTCGGGATTACTAAGCAGGAAACCGTAATGATTTGCTTTATCGCTGTAGGGCTCCAGCAAACAAGCGCCTCTTGAACCTAATGCACCATCACCATATACTTTAAAGCTGCGAACATTCAGACGATCGGTTTTTATTTTACCACGCTTGAAAATAGCTTCATAGTTTTTCTTTGCATCACTCAGCATTACATACAAGCGCATTTTTAAATCGCCGCTTGCATTGGCCTTTTCAATCTGCAATACATCATCGTAATCAATACCACAATCAACAATGGTTGTTAAGCCGGCTGCAAAACAATTTTTTTGTGCAGCCATCAACGCATCGTTGATTTGTTTTTCATTCGCAGCCGGAATTTTTGCACTTACCAGGTCAATAGCGTTATCAATCAATACGCCGGTAGGTTTACCGTTTGCAACAAATACATCGCCACCGGTTAGTTTTGTTTGTGCAGTAACGCCTGCCTGTTGCAAGGCAAGATCGTTTACAACAGCTGCGTGACCATCTACTCTTGTTAAGATCACCGGGTTATCGGGAAACAATTTATTCAGTTGTTCATTCGTTGGAAACTCTTTCACTGCCCAATCGTTCTGATCCCAACCACGGCCAATAATCCAATCGCCTTTTGCAGGTGCTAATCCTTTACTGAATTCGCTGAGGCGTTGCAGAATATCTTCCCAACTGGTGGTGCCGGTAAGATCGGCTGTTTGCAAACCCAATCCGTAACGGTAAAAATGCGCATGTGCATCAATAAAACCGGGGTACATGAATTTACCCTGCAGCTCTACTGTTTCTTTTGCATCAAATTGTTGCTGGAGTTCGGCTGTTGTACCCGTGGCAATAATTTTTCCATCTTTTACAGCCACCGCTTCTGTTTTAGAAAATGCTGTATCAACAGTATAGACGGTTCCGTTGATAAACAGCGTATCGGCTTTTGTCTTTCCTTTACAGGCAGCCAGTAAAACGATCAATACAGGCACAAGCAATAATCGCATCATAAGATTTATTTGGGCGTGAAATTAGCCATAAAACAATCATCATTTACTGCTGTAAGCAATGCCTGTTTTCTGACTTATACGATGTATCAATAAACAACATCATTAAAGAACACATGAATTTAATTTGTTTTGATCTTACAGCTTGTAATTTTATCCCCTCATTTGAAGTATATGTATTCTACCGACAGCACAAAACAACTACAGCAAACAACGACGCAACTGTTACAACTGCTCACTACGGATGGTATTGATGCAACAAAAACAGAAGACTTACGAAATGTGTTGCGTTTTCATGAATACAGGTATTATGTGCTGAACGATCCCCTCATCAGCGATTACGAATACGATCAGCTGTACAAAGCACTGGAAAAAATTGAAGCGGCAGATCCCTCCATTATTACACCCGATTCGCCTACACAGCGTGTGGCAAAAGGATTGGGCAACGATTTTAAAAAAGTACAGCACCTGGTACCGATGCTGAGTTTGGAAAACTCGTACAATGCGGATGATTTAATTGACTGGGACCGCAAAGCAAAAGAAGCAAGTGGTTTGGATACGATTGAATATTGTGTGGAACCGAAGTTTGATGGTGCCAGCATTTCGCTCATTTACGAAAACGATTTGCTTACCCGTGGTGCTACACGAGGCGATGGAACAGAAGGTGAAGAAATTACGACCAATATTAAACAGATCCGTTCCATTCCTTTATCTGCCGCATTTTCAAGCTATGGCATTAAGCAAATTGAAATACGTGGTGAAATACTGATGAGCAAGAAAAATTTCAAAGCGTATAACGATCAGTTAGCCGAAGAAAATTTACCGCCGCTTGCCAATCCACGTAACGCAGCCAGCGGCAGCTTACGTATTAAAGATGCGAAAGAGGTTGCCCGCCGAAACCTGGAAGCATTTTTATATCATGTTGGTTATATAAACATGATTAAGGATGGAGGTAAACAATACGACGAGCTGCAAACACATAGCGGTGCTTTAAAGATGATGTGGGAGCTGGGCTTTCGCAGCCCCGAAAAAGAAAAGAAAATCTGCAAAGGCATACAGGAAGTGATTGACTACTGTAATGAGTTTGAGCAGAAGCGTGATACACTGCCGTATGAAATAGATGGCATGGTCATTAAAGTAAACGATCTGCAACTGCAGGACCGCATGGGTATGACGAGCCATCACCCACGCTGGGCCATTGCGTATAAATTCAAAGCCAGACAAGGCACCAGCAAACTACGTGCTGTTGAATACCAGGTGGGGCGTACCGGTGCGGTTACACCTGTTGCTAAAATTGATCCGGTTGCCATTGGTGGTGTAACGGTCACGAGTATCTCGTTACACAACCAGGATTTTATTGCAGAAAAAGATCTGATGATCGGCGATACGGTGTTGGTAGAACGTGCAGGCGATGTGATCCCTTATATTGTTAAGTCAATGGCAGAGCTGCGTGATGGCAGCGAAGAAAAAATTATTTTCCCAACTCATTGTCCTGTTTGTAACAGTCCGTTGGAAAAGCCACAGGAAGAAGCGGTGTGGCGTTGCAATAATTATCATTGCGAAGCGCAGATTGTTGAACGCATCATCCACTTCAACAGTAAAGATGCAATGGATATACGTGGCATGGGCGATGCCAATGTGCGGAAGTTTTATGAATTAGGTTTCCTGAAAGATATACCGGGTTTGTACCGCCTTCCATTTGATCAAATAAAAACGCTGGAAGGTTACGGTGCCAAGAGTGTAGATAATCTGCAAACCGCATTGGAAAACTCGAAGAAACAGCCGCTGTTTCGTTTAATTTATGCATTGGGCATTCGCTTTGTAGGTGAAGCCACGGCTAAAACATTGGCCAATGCAACCAATCATCTGCTCGATATTGCAGGCAAATCGTTAGAAGAGTTGCAACAGCTGGAAGATATTGGTCCACGTGTAGCAGGAAGCATTCATGATTTTTTCAGCAACGAAGAAAACATTGCTATGCTGAAAGAACTTGAAAGCCTGGGGCTGCAATTGAAGAACGAACAGAAAGAACGTACACACGAAGGCAATTTAACCGGTGTTACGTTTTTGTTTACAGGTACCTTGCCAACACTCAAACGCAGCCAGGCCGAGCAGATGGCCGAAGAACATGGCGGCAGCATACTGAGTGGGGTAAGCGCTAAACTGAATTACCTTGTTGTAGGTGAAGATGCAGGAAGCAAACTGGAGAAAGCAAAAAAAATAAGTACGGTAAAAATTATAACGGAAGAAGAATTTCTGGCACTGTTGAAAAATTAATATACAGATTCACTTGCAGGTATAGCTTTTGTAGTTGTATATTTAATAACTCCAATCTTTTTTTATGATCAGGAAAATACCCGGCGAACAATGGAAACAATTGCAATTTGCCGGTTGGAAACAGTTACGGAAAAAATATGCTGTATCCAATCTCGGACGTTGCGCCAGTTTCACCATCGATGTAACAGAAGATGGCAAATTGTTAAACGGATCGCTTACCACCGGCTACCGTACATTAAATCTGCATCGTGCCGATAATAAAGGAACCATTTATCTCCACCGTGAAGTAGCAAAACTGTTTTGCAAAAAAGCATCCACCCGCTGCAAATTTGTAATTCATCTCAATCATAATAAAACAGATAACAAAGCATCAAATCTTAAATGGGCTACGGCAGAAGAGATGGCTGCACATCAGCAAAAAAGTCCGCAGAAAATTGCGTACAAAAAATTACAGAAAGAACGCAGCTCTACACAAAAGGGATTAAAGCTTACACCGGTACAGGTAAAGACCATCAAAAAAATTATTCAGGATCCCAACCGCAGTCTTACCTATAAACAACTTGCCAAAAAATACAGCGTAAGTGAAATGACGTTGTACAGAATACGCAGCGGCGAAAACTGGGGAGCAGTTTAGTATTGCAGATTTTTTGAATTGCGATTTCAGATTTCGCTTACGATTCTTTAGACCGAACCATTCCTTCATTGTATTGTTAGTTTATGCAAATTTGCATATTCACTCTATTCTATTCTTATGCTGCAAACGTCCACGCTCAAATTTTTAAAAGAGCTTCAAAAGAATAACAACAAACCCTGGTTCGATGCCAACCGTAAAGCCTATGAAGCTGCGAAAGCAGATTTTTCCGGGTTTGTACAAATGATCATAGATAAACATGGAAAGCACGATCCATCCATTGCGCATCTTGCGGCAAAAGATTGTACGTTCCGTATTAACCGTGATGTTCGTTTCAGTAAAGACAAGAGCCCTTACAAAAACAATATGGGCGCTTATATGAGCAAAGATGGAAAGAAGGGCTTTGCAGCCGGATATTATTTTCATATGCAGCCGGGCGGATCGTTTTGCGGCGGCGGACTATACATGCCTCCTCCGGAATTACTGAAGAATGTTCGGCAGGAAATTGATTACAACTGGAAAGAATTTTACAAGATCATCAACAGTAAAAAATTCAAAGCAGTGTTTGGCGATCTGTCAACTGAGGGTGATATGAAATTATCAAGACCACCCAAAGGTTATGAAGCGGATAACCCGGCGATTGAATATATTAAACTCAAAAGCTGGGTAGGTACACAAGCTTTTAGTGATGCCGATCTTACATCGAAAGATTTAGTGAAGAAAGTAACCGCCAATTTTGAAACCTTACAACCGCTGATTGCTTTCTTAAACGAAGGTTTGCATGCAGGTGAGTAACAAAAAATTCTACTTCTATACTTCATAAAAAAAGAGCGCTTCAATTGAAGCGCTCTTTTAGGTTGTTAAGTTTTATTCTGTAATCATTACAACAAACCTTTTCCCTGCAGGTACTCTGCAATCTGTACGGCATTTGTTGCTGCACCTTTGCGGAGGTTATCGCTCACGATCCACATGTTAAGGGTGTTGGGTTGTGTTTCATCACGACGCAGACGACCGACAAACACTTCGTCTTTTTCATGTGCATCCATTGGCATCGGATATTGTTGATTTGCGTTATCATCTACCACAATCACACCCGGCGCACTGCTCAACAATGCTTTCACTTCATTTAAATCGAAGTCGTTTGCAAATTCCACGTTTACACTTTCGCTATGGCCACCCATCACCGGTATACGTACTGTTGTTGCCGTAACACGGATCGAATCATCGCCCATGATCTTGCAGGTTTCTTTCACCATTTTCATTTCCTCTTTGGTATAACCGTTATCGAGGAACACATCAATCTGCGGAATTACATTCAGATCAATGGGATATTTATACGCCATCGGGTATTCTTCACTGCTGCCTGCAACTGCTTTCTCTCTTTCACCCATCAATTGATCTACTGCTTTTTTACCGGTACCGGTAACACTTTGGTAGGTTGATACCACCACACGCTTGATCTGGTATTTTTTATGTAAAGGCTGTAATGCCACCACCATCTGAATGGTAGAACAGTTAGGGTTGGCAATAATTTTATCTGCTGCAGTTAACACTTCTGCATTTACTTCGGGCACCACTAATTTTTTAGTAGGGTCCATACGCCATGCACTGGAGTTATCAATTACTGTAATACCGGCTTCTGCAAACTTAGGAGCCCATTCGGTTGATGTACCACCACCTGCACTAAAGATTGCTACGTTTGGTTTTGCAGCAATGGCATCAGTCATGCTTACTACTTTAAACTTCGTGCCTTTAAACTCCACTTCCTTACCAACGGAACGTTCACTTGCAACGGGGAGTAATTCGGTAACGGGGAAGTTCCGCTCAGCTAAAACCTGTAACATTTTGGTACCTACCAAACCTGTGGCGCCAACTACTGCAACTTTCATTTTGTTTGTTTTCCTGTCTGACGCCCCCGTCTGACAGATTGATTTTATGGTTTGTTAATTTGATCCGTCAGACGGGGGCGTCAGACGGGGTGAAAAAAATAAGGCCTTCCTGTTCGGGAAGGCCTTTGCGTATGTTCAACTACATAACGTACAAGATTACCTTCCCTTGCGGAACTGTTTCTTAGTGCGTTTAGTATGTTTCTTATTCATCATTGCCCGCCAAAATTAAATGCAGCAAAGCGTTTCACCAAATTGTTTTTACAAAATTGAGTGTATGTTTTTACGCAATCGTTTGATTAATGCTATTTTTAAGGATATGCTGAACCGTTTACTGCTTATAACAATTGTTTGTTTGTTGTTGGCACAAACAAATACCCTTGTTGCTCAAAACAGATTTTCTGTGGTGATCAGTGAAATAATGAGCGACCCAACGCCGCAAATAGGTTTACCCAATTTTGAATGGATTGAAATACGCAATACAACAAACGCTGCCATTAATTTACAAAACTGGCGTGTGGGCGATGGCAGCGGTGTAAGTGGTGCGTTACCCAACTTTTTGTTACAGCCCGATAGTATTGCGATTATTTGCGGTACTACTGCCGCTGCTACCATGCAACAGTATGGCCGCACATTTGGTGTAACAAGTTTTCCTTCTTTAGATAATACAGGCGAACTGATTTTTCTACGCAACAGCAGCGGTGCCATTGTACATGCTGTAGAATATACTCTCAGCTGGTTTAACAACGCTGTTAAAAGCGATGGCGGCTGGACCCTGGAAATGGTGGATACAAAAAACCCTTGCGGTGCCGCCAACAACTGGCGTGCAAGTGTAGATGCAAGAGGCGGCACACCCGGCATTAAAAACTCCGTTGACGGAAGCAATACCGATCAGCAACCACCCGCCTTGTTACGTGCATTCGCCAACGGCAGTACCGTTGTTGTAAGTTTTGATGAACCGCTGGATAGTTTATCTGCAGCAACAGCTGCCAACTATATATTATCAAATGGCGGAGGTACAGCCGTTGCCGCTGTTTGTATTGCGCCGTTATTTAATACTGTACAATTAACGTTTACAAATACTCTTCAAACAGGAACAGTTTATACCATTACGGCAACTAATGTGCGTGATTGCAGCGGTAACAGCATCGGCGCATTTAACACAACGAAGACGGGATTGAGCAGTGCCGTTGCAGCCAACGATATTATCATAAATGAAATCCTGTTTAATCCAACTGCAAACGGAACAGATTATGTGGAGTTGTATAACCGCAGTAATAAACTCATTAATTTAAAAACATTGTTGCTGGCCAACCGCAGCAGCACCGGCGTAATTGCCAATATGAAAGCACTTACTGCACAGGATCAGTTATTGTTCCCGGGCGACTATCTTGTGCTGAGTGAAGATGATGCAACTGTGAAACGACAGTTTACAGCAAAAAACCTATCTGCTTTCATCAACCTTTCTTCCATGCCCTCTTACAGCGATAATGAAGGAACAGTTGTATTAACTGATAACGGAGGTTTGGTAATTGATGAAGTAGCGTACAAAGATGATTGGCATTTTGCACTCATCAGTAACGATGAGGGTGTGGCATTGGAACGTATTGATCCCAATGCGTCCTCACAAAATAAAGACAACTGGCACAGCGCAGCGAAAGATGCGGGTTATGGCACACCCTCGTATCAAAACTCACAATTTCGTTTAGATATACAGGTACAGGGCGAAGTAAACGTAACACCCGAAGTGTTTTCGCCCGATAATGATGGAACAGATGATTTGTTAACCATCCGCTATCGTTTTCCTGAAACAGGTTATGTGATGAACATTACCGTGTTTGATGCCAATGGCCGTGCAGTAAAAGCTTTGCAGCGGAATGCAATCTGCAGTCAACAGGGTACTTTCCGTTGGGATGGTTTGAATGATCGATTTCAACAACTGCCGTTGGGACCTTATGTAATTTTTGCTGAAGTATTTAATCTGCAGGGCAAGGTAAAACGCTTTAAAAAACAGGTGGTGCTTGCACGCAGATTCTGATGACGGAAAGCAGATGATGACACAAACTCCAGCAAGCAAAGTTTCTTTAACTTGAAGCCTGAAGCGAAAGAGCATGATCAGCCGCAAAAAAATATTCTACCCCATCAGCGAACCGCTGCATCAGTACTTGCGGCTGTACCACCAGGAACAGAAACTGCCTGTATCATATCACGATCTGCAATATTATGCCGAGTCGATGCCCTTACTGGATAAGTACGGAAGAGATACGTTGTGGGAAACGGTGATTTATCCGCAATCGGAAATTACACGTGTGCACGATCACATCAAAGTAATTTATGCCAAACTGAAAGCAGCCGGCGATCTGAAAGCATTGAATCATCTTTATATCGAACGCATCGATTACTGTACGTTTGGCAACTCGCATCCGTACCGTATTAAAATTGTAAATAAGTACAATGATGTGTATGATTATTTCTACATTAAAACAGCCGATGCCTCCCGCATTTACGGTTTAGAGCTGGAGCAGTTACTATCGCCTAACCCCGTGCATTATTTGTGCGATGGTAATACGTTGGTAGAGGAGCATATTGCAGGCATTCCCGGCGATCAGTTTTTAAAACTCATTCCACGCCGGCCGGAGTATAACCTCAAGCGTATTGCCAAAGAATTTGTAAAGTTTAATGAACGTTGTTTTTTGCGATTACTCGGGGATATGCGTGCATACAATTTTGTCTTCATTATAACACCCGATTTTGATGATTATAAATTCTTCATCCGTGCCATCGATTTCGATCAGCAGTTTTACGAAGGCAGCAAGAATATTTATCTGCCACAGTTCTTTAAAGAAAATTATCCGTTTGTGGAGTTAGTCCAAAAACATTTGAACCGTGAAGTGGTGCAGCAATACCAGCAGGAAGAACGGGCATTGATTGCACGGCGCATTCGTGAAGAGCGTTACCGCTTACGGGACCTGCGTGATGTGGTGGTGAAGGATGAAATTTCCACAGCAGAAAAAATACAGCAGCTGGGCCACGAACTGGCCGAACATTACGACGATCCTGTTTTCTCCCGTTGTAAAAGCATGGGCGAAATTATTGACCGTAGTTTAAAACGGGTGTTGATTACAACGCATACGAAAGAGTTCAGGTTTGGATAATCCATCATCCATAAATGAGAACGCCCCGACAAGTTGGGGCGTTCTTGTAAATTATCATTCATTTCCTCACACCAACTCAATATCAAAATTTACCAGCTGTACAAACTGCTGAATGCGTGCATCGATATCGGCTTTAGAAATTTCTTTTAAACGGGTAGTACCAAATTTCTCTACACAAAAGCTGGCCATGGCGCTGCCCACAATAATCGCCGTCTTCATGTTTTCGAAACTGATGTCTTTTGTTTTGGCAATATGGCCAATAAAGCCACCGGCAAATGTATCGCCGGCACCTGTGGGGTCAAATACATCTTCTAACGGTAATGCAGGAGCGAAAAACACCTGGTCTTCGTGGAAGAGTAAGGCGCCGTGTTCACCCTTTTTAATAATCAGGTATTTCGGGCCCATGTTCATAATAACTTTCGCCGCCTTCACCAACGAGTATTGTGCACTCAGCTGGCGAGCTTCGCTGTCATTCACCATCAACACATCTACCTTGCTCAGCACTTTTTCCAGGTCTTCCATGGCTGTTTCCATCCAGAAGTTCATAGTATCGAGCACAACCAGCTTTGGCTTCTTCTTCATCTGGTCAATCACTGCATTTTGTACAGCAGGCACCAGGTTACCCAGCATCAGGAATTCGCAATCCTGATAACTGTCGGGAACAACAGGATTAAAGTTGGCCAATACGTTCAGTTGTGTATCGAGTGTATCACGGGTATTCATGTCGAGGTGGTAACGGCCACTCCAGAAAAACGATTTTTCTGCTTCTTTAATTTCCACGCCTTCGGTTATTACACCACGGGCTTCGAGCATTTGCAGCTCTTCTTTAGGAAAATCGCCACCCACAACACTCAGTTGTTTAATGGGTGTTGCAAAATTGGAAGCGCTCCAGGCGATATAGGTTGCCGCACCGCCAATGATTTTATCACTTTTTCCGAAGGGGGTTTCAATGGCATCAAACGCCATAGAACCAACAACAACTAACGACATAATAAAATTTTAGGGTTATAATCTGTACATACAGACAGGCGCAAAGGTAATGGCTGCAGGGCTATGGTTAACAGGTAAGCATAAAAAAAGCGCTACCGTAAGGATAGCGCTTATGTTTATTGACCTATTTATTATTTATCGCTTCGCACCAGGTCGAAGAACTTGTTATCGCTCATGCCCAGCCAGATCATATCGATCTGGTTTATATCGAAGGCTTTGTCAAAGCATACATACTGGATATGATTCTTTCCTGCTTCCACCGTCCAGTTGCAGGCTAGATCGCCATCCTTTGCCTGGGTGGTATAGTTGTAGAACATATCGTTGTTTTTAAGCTTGATATAAATTTTGTAATCGCTCCATTTAAACGGATCGGCTCCTTCCTGGTTAATAACAGCAATACGCATTTTGGTATAACCGGTACCATCGTCACGGGTAATGTATTCGTTTTTGGTTACATACACACCAATCAGGAAGTTGATGGTTTTGCTGGGGTTGGAAATGCTCTCATAATAATAATAATCACTACTCTGAGCTTTGGCAGTTGCAGGTGCAAGTGCTATAAGCGCACTGCAGATGAGGGCGAGGAAAAAGAGTTTTTGTTTCATGTGATGAGTTTTTAATGTGGGTCACATTAGCAATACCTGCAAAAAACTGCAAACTCCCGAATTGTAAAGCTGCATAGGATTTTACAAGTATGATGTATGTAATGTTTACGCTTCAAAAATATCGTTCATGACCAACCATTTCAATACCCACAGTACGGTATTTTACTTAAAAGAAAGTACATTTGGGCATGGGAAAACTGAAAGTGCCAAAGAATGGCAACCGCAAAGACCTCATTGTAAAAGCAGGCGCAGCCCTTTTCAGAGAGAAAGGGTTTGGTGCAGCCAGTATGCGAGATCTCGCCGAGAATCTCGGAATTGAAGCTGCCAGTTTATACAACCACATCCGTTCTAAAAACGAAATCCTGGAGTCGGTTTGTTTTAATGTAGCCAACCGTTTTAACCTGCATCTCGATGAAATTGAGAGCAGCAGTCTTTCACCCATTAAAAAACTCGAAACCATTCTGCGTTTTCACATTCAACAAATGATTGAAAATTATGAAGAGGTAATGGTGAGCGACCGGGAATGGAAGCATTTAGATGAACCTTACCGTTCTAACTTTCACACACAACGCCGCAACTACCGTAAGCGTTTGGCTTTTATTATTGAAGAGGGAATTAAAAAAGGAGAAATTAAACCCATTGATGCACCTACTGCCGTGGTTATTCTTCTGCATTCTGTAAATGGTATTGAAAGCTGGCACCGTTCTACTGCAAAAATCAGCGGTTCGGAACTGGAAGACAATATGGTGATGATTATGATTGACGGGTTGAGAAAATAAACAGATTTATGTCTATCCACTTTCATGCTTTGAAAGTAAAAGCGGTAAAAAAAGAAACGGCTGATTGCGTATCTGTTGTTTTTGATGTACCCGAGCATTTAAAAGAAGCATTCCGTTTTACACAAGGGCAAAGCCTAACGATGCGCACCATGCTTCATGGTGAAGAGGTAAGACGTACCTATTCCATCTGCAGCAGTCCGCTGGAGGAGCAATTAAAAGTTGCCATAAAAAAAGTAGATGGCGGGGTATTTTCCGGCTTTGCCAACGAACAGCTGAAGCCCAATGATGTGCTGGAGGTAATGCCACCCATCGGCCGTTTTTACACCACACTTAATGCAGCTCATAAAAAGAACTATATCGGCCTTGCTGCAGGCAGCGGTATTACACCTCTTTTATCGATTATAAAAACAACACTGGCAACCGAACCGGAAAGTTCATTTACCCTGGTTTATGGAAACAAAAACCGGTCTTCCATTATCTTCTTTGAAGAACTGGAAGGGTTAAAGAATAAGTACATCAACCGGTTTAACCTCATTCATGTTTTAAGCAGGGAAAAAACAGATGCAGAGCTGAATTTTGGCCGCATTACCAAAGACAAATGCAACGAACTCTTTGGCAAACTGCTGGATTTGAAAACAGCAGATGAATTTTTCATTTGCGGACCGGAAGAAATGATTTTTTCTGTTAAGGATTTTTTGGAAAGCAACGGCATTGCCGAAAAGAAGATCCACTTTGAATTGTTTACCACACCGGGGCAGAGCAAGAAGTACGAGGTAAGAAGTACGAAGTACGAAGCAGAAGGACCTCAAAGTAATGTTACAGTTCGGCTTGATGGAAGAAGTTTTGATTTTTCTATTCCTTTCAACTGCGATACAACTATTTTGGATGCTGCTATGCAACAGGGTGCCGATGTACCTTATGCCTGCAAGGGTGGCGTATGCTGCACCTGTAAAGCCAAACTGCTGGAAGGTGAAGTAAAAATGGATGTTCATTGGGGACTGGAACAGGAAGAAATTGAACAAGGTTTTATCCTGACCTGCCAGGCGCACCCCACAACCGCCAATGTAACGGTTGATTTTGATGTGAAGTAAGCATTCACATCCTGCATGAGAATTATCTGTACAAATAAAGGCTAAACAAACTAGCCAAACAGGTGTTAGTTTTGATTAAATTTGCTAATCAACAGCATTGTTATGTCATTACACGATTTTGAACAGGTATTTCAAAGCAAGATTGACCAGGAAACGAAGATTGAACCCAAGGACTGGATGCCCGAAGCTTATCGCAAAACCAATCTTCGACAGATCAGCCAGCATGCACACAGCGAAATTGTAGGCATGTTGCCCGAAGGCAACTGGATCAGCCGTGCACCATCACTCAAACGCAAAGCAATTCTGCTGGCAAAGGTGCAGGATGAAGCCGGTCATGGTTTATACCTCTATTGTGCTGCCGAAACATTGGGCATGAGCCGGGAACAAATGATCGACGATCTGCACAGCGGCAAAGCCAAGTACTCTTCTATTTTCAATTATCCCACACTTACATGGGCCGATATGGGCGCCATTGGCTGGTTGGTAGATGGTGCTGCCATTCTCAACCAGGTAATGTTGTGCCGCACCAGTTATGGACCATATGCCAGAGCGATGGTGCGTATTTGCAAAGAAGAAAGTTTTCATCAACGTCAGGGATTTGAATCGTTGCTCGTGTTATCGAAAGGAACGCCTGAACAAAAAGCGATGTGCCAGGATGCAATTAACCGTTGGTGGTGGCCAAGCCTCATGATGTTTGGACCAAAGGATAGCGAAAGTACCAACAGCGATCAAAGCATGAAATGGAAAATCAAACGCAAAACAAACGACGAGCTGCGCCAGCAGTTTGTAGATATGTGTGTAGAGCAGGTGAAGTTATTAGGTATGACCCTACCCGATCCGCATTTAAAATGGAATGAAGCACGTGGTCATTACGATTTCGGTGAAATTGACTGGAACGAATTCTGGAATGTGGTAAAAGGAAACGGCCCCTGCAACAAACAACGTTTGGATGCACGCCGCAAAGCACACGAAGAAGGCAGATGGGTGCGTGAAGCTGCAGCAGCACATGCAGAAAAAAGAAAGGCCTCCCAAAATCCCTCCAAAGGAGGGACTTTGGCAGCAGCTTGATTAATCTTAAACTTTTGAATGATGAACTTTCAGATAAGAAAATTTTACTACGGCGATATTCCTGATACAAATTCAGGGGGGAATCTTTCATCGGAGGGTTCGCAAGTTCCCCCTTCAGGGGGCGGAGGGGGTTGGCCTTTATGGGAAGTGTTTATCCGCAGCAAGCAAGGTCTCGATCATAAACATGTGGGTAGTTTAAAAGCGGCTGATGCGCAAATGGCCATTGAAAATGCACGTGATGTGTATACACGACGCATGGAAGGTGTAAGCATCTGGGTGGTGGAGAGTAAATACATTCATGCCAGCAACCCTGATGAAGCAGAAAGTTTATACGATCCTGCCAATGATAAAGTATATCGTCATCCTACTTTTTATGATTTGCCTGATGAGGTGAAGCATATGTGAGATTAATTGATAATTGGATAATTGAAAATGGATAATTCCCTTACTATTTATTTATTGCACTTAGCAGATACTACGTTGATATTATCACAAAAGAACAGTGAGTGGTGCGGACATGGGCCGATACTGGAACAGGATATTGCTATCACGAACATTTCGTTAGACTTACTTGGACAGGCAAGAAATTTTTACCAATACGCTGCTGCTTTAAAGAACGATGGTTCAACAGAAGATTCATTAGCGTACTTACGTACTGAACGGGAATTCAAAAATTTACTCTTGGTTGAGCAGCAGAACGGAGATTGGGGACAAACCATTTTACGGCAATATTTTTTCAGTCAATATCAATTGCTGTTGTTTCAGCAACTGCAGCAACATAGCGATGAACAGTTAGCTGCCATCGCCACAAAAGCCATCAAAGAAACAACCTATCATGTACGCTGGAGCAGCGAATGGGTGATTCGTTTGGGTGATGGTACAGATGAAAGTCATAACCGCATGTTGCATGCCATTGATGAGCTGTGGCGTTACTGCGGCGAACTGTTTGAAGCTGCAGATTATGAAACAGCCATGGGTATTGATCTTACTTCCATCAAACAAACATGGACAGAAAAAGTAACCGCTGTGTTTGATGAAGCAAAATTGCCAGTACCGCAAAATGTATTTATGCAGTCGGGTGGCAAGAAAGGTGTTCATACCGAACAGCTGGGTTATATCTTAACCGAATTACAATACCTGCAACGTACTTATCCGGGAGCAAAGTGGTAAAACCCTCCCCCGCCTCCCTAAAGGGAGGAGCTATTCAGCAATATGAACAATGAACAACTACATATCGATACTTCTGCTTCAGAACAAAAAATCTGGTCGATACTTTCAACAGTAGTTGATCCGGAGGTTCCTGTGTTAACGGTACTTGATTTGGGAATTGTTCGTGAAGTACAAATAAATGGAAGCGAGGTGGAAGTGATCATCACACCTACTTACACCGGTTGCCCGGCCATGGATATGATTGCAATGAATATTCGTCTTGCCTTAGCCGAGCAGGGATATAAAACTGTAAAAGTTACTTCAGTTCTATCGCCTGCATGGACGACTGATTGGATGACAGAAGCTGGAAAAGAAAAACTGAAACAATACGGCATCGCTCCTCCAAATCCAAAACAACAAGTGTGTAACGACAAACTGTTTGCAGCAAATGAAGCAGTACAATGTCCGCACTGCAATTCCTATCACACTCACCGCATCAGCGAGTTTGGTTCAACGGCCTGCAAAGCACTCTACCAATGTGATGAATGCAAAGAGCCGTTCGACTACTTCAAATGCCATTGAGGATTGTAGATTTTAGATTGGCGATTGCAGATTGATACGATGCTTCATTACCAAATCTGAAATCGTAATTCGTCAATCTAAAATCATCAGAAGCTGTCTGCATCACGGTAAGCTTTGATCAACGCCAGTTCTCCTTCTTTACCCGGTAACGCATTGCCATGCTCCATACCTAAAATACCTTTGTACCCTTTCTTGTGAATATGCTTGAAGATATTCTTGTAATTCATTTCACCGGTGCCGGGTTCTTTACGGCCGGGGTTATCACCAATCTGGAAATAACCGGTTTCTTCCCACACCCGATCAATGGATGCAATGATGTTGCCTTCATTCCGTTGCATGTGGTACATATCAAACAAAAACTTGCACGACGGACTGTTCACTGCTTTGCAGATCATATAGGTTTGATCGGTGCCACGTAAAAACAAATCGTTATTATCGCTTAATGCTTCCAGCACCATTACCAAACCATGCGGTTCAAGAATGGCAGCACCTTTACGCAAAGCAGAAATGACATTCGCTGTTTGCATTTCATGCGATAAACGACGATCATAATTACCCGGCACAACCGTTAACCATTTGGCGTTGCAACGTTTGGCTACTTCAACAGCTGTTCTGCAATCTTTCTCCATCTTATCAATCCACTCCTGTTTACCACTGGTGAGCGATGTAATCCAATGCCAATTATCGGAAGTAATGACAAACACACCCATGCGCATGCCCAGCTTTGCCAGCAGATCACCAATCTTTTTCTGTTCATCAGCAGAACGGCTCATCATGCCATTATCTTCAATGCTGCGGAAACCCTGATCATATGCCCAACGGATCTGATCGAGAAAACTATCACCCGCATTGTTTTTAAACATGCCTGCATGAAATGCATAATCGAGCTGAAACGGTTTTTCTGCGATAGAAGTTGACCGTTGAGTTCCTGCCATTGCTGTTGTTCCTGTTACTGCGGCTGCACCGGCCAAGATCGATTGCTGAAGAAATTGTCTGCGTTGCATAGTTATTTGTTTGAATGTTCAATTTAGCAACTCTGCGCAAGAATAAAGAAATCGATTTTCGATGCTGCGCAAACGGTTTCGCAAATAAAAACGCTTGTCATTTGCATTTCGCTAACAATCGTAACCATTAGTTTCAGTAATTTCCATTTTCCCTTCATTGTTATGAAAAAACTTTTTCTCTCAATCTCGATTCTTGCTGCAGCTGTAACCGTTCAGGCACAAACGGCCGACAGCAGTTTCCGCACTTACATACAGGCCATCCCTTCCAGTAATTTGAAAAGTAAGATGGTTGCTGTTCCGGCAGGTACCTTTAAAATGGGCAGTGCTGATGCCGATAAACAAAAAGAAGCCGATGAAACACCGCAGCGTGAAGTAAGCGTGGATGCTTTCTGGATGGGCGCCTATGAAGTAACCTATGATGAGTTCAATGCATTTTTCCTGGATGAAAGCATCAGTCAAAATACAAGTGTGGATGCAGTAACAAGACCCAGCTCGCCTTATATTGATATGACATTGGGCATGGGCAAAGCAGGCGGCTTTCCTGCCAACAGTATGCAGCAATACGGCGCACTCATGTATTGCAAATGGCTGTATAAAAAAACCGGTATCTTCTTTCGTTTACCCACAGAAGCCGAATGGGAATATGCCTGCCGTGCAGGTGCAACAACTGTTTACCCGTTTGGTAACGATGCAAAAGAATTAGACAAGTATGCATGGTTTAAAACAAACAGCGACAACCGTTATCATAAAGTAGGTGAGAAACAACCCAATGCCTGGGGCTTGTACGATATGCTGGGCAATGTGGGCGAATGGGTGTTGGATCAATACAGCGAAACATACTTTACAACCATTGGCGACAAAGCAAAGAATCCATTGATTGAACCTACAAATCGTTACCCAAGAACGGTGAAGGGTGGTACGTATCAGGATGAAGCAAAAGACCTGCGTAGCGCCAACAGAACAAAGTCTGATCCTGTGTGGAACCGTCGTGATCCGCAGATTCCAAAGAGTAGATGGTGGAATGCAGATGCACCGTTTATCGGCTTCCGCATTATTCGTCCGTTGAAGCAACCAACAGCAGAAGAAGCAGAAGCGTTTTTTCAGAAGTATCTTGGGGAAGATCTCTGATGTATGATGTAGGATATATGGACGTCCCGTCTGACGCCCTCGTCTGACGGATTACAAAGAAGTAAAGGAATTAGGAATACTTCAGTGGCAATAAAAAAACAAATAATAAATATCTAAACCTTCAACATGAACAACGATAACAATTCACGCAGGGAGTTTGTAAAAACTTCTTCGCTGCTTGCCGGCGGTCTTATCATGAGTCCGCTACTGTCAAAAGCTAATTTCTTTTCAGGTGCCGAAGGCGTTATTAAAATTGCCTTGGTTGGTTGTGGTGGCCGTGGTACCGGTGCAGCCACACAGGCATTGCTGAGCAAACAAAATGTAAAGCTGGTTGCAATGGCCGATGCTTTTCGTGATAAGCTCGACACCTGTTATAAACGCCTGATGAGCGACGATGGTTCCGGCTCTTCTGTAAAATCGAAAGTAGATGTGCCGGAAGAAAATAAGTTTGTTGGATTTGATGGATACGCCAAAGCCATTGCATTGGCCGATGTGGTGATCTTAACCACACCTCCCGGCTTCCGTCCCATTCATTTTGAAGAAGCGGTGAACAAAGGCAAGCATGTGTTCATGGAAAAACCGGTAGCAACTGATCCGGTTGGTATCCGCCGTGTTCTGGATGCTGCCGAAAAAGCAAAACAGAAAAAACTGAACGTGGTTGTTGGTCTGCAACGCCGTTATCAAAACTCTTACCGTGAGTTATTCAAACGTAAAAATTTAATCGGCGATATTACTTCTGCGCAAGCCTGGTGGAACAACGATGGTGTGTGGGTGAACAAACGCAAATACGGACAAACAGAAATGGAATACCAGATGCGTAACTGGTATTATTTCAATTGGCTTTGCGGCGATCATATTGTGGAGCAGCACATTCATAATATTGATGTGGTGAACTGGTTTAAAGATGCGTATCCGGTGAAAGCACAAGGTATGGGTGGCCGCCAGGTGCGTAAAGGAAAAGATCATGGTGAAATTTTTGATCACCACTTTGTGGAGTTTACCTATGCAGATGGTTCGGTGTTGAACAGCCAGTGCCGTCATATTCCCGGTACGATGAGTCGTGTGGATGAATTGATCATTGGAACCAAAGGAAGCATTAAAGGCGATGCAGCAACGATCTTAGATGCAAAAGGTAAACCTGTTTACCAGTTCGATAAGAAAGGCGAAAACAATCCTTACCAGAACGAGCATGATGAACTGTTTGCAGCCATTGCCAAAGGCGAATACAAATTTGCTGATGCGGAGATTGGTGCAAAGAGTACGCTTACAGCTATCATGGGTCGTATGGCCACTTACTCCGGTCAACTGCTGGAGTGGGATAAAGTACTTGCTTCTAATCTCGATCTGCAGCCAAAAAAATACGATTGGGATGCAGCACCGCCTATTCTTCCGAACGATGATGGTTATTACCCTGTTGCAGTTCCGGGTGTTACAAAATATGTTTAATCATTACTAATTGCATAAACCAAGGCCATCGGTTAACGATGGCCTTTTTTATTTTTTATGCTCCGTCAGGAGCTTGCTAATTATAGAAAATATTCATTCAGAACCCCGGCTCCGTAGGAGCCGGCTGTCACTTAAGCGGCGACTCCTACGGAGTCAAACATTCTCCATTTAAATATTTCTAAAATCAGCAGACCACTACGTGGTCGCAATACAGCCATCAACAACGAAACGATTTTATACAATGTTTCGGTTCCTCGTATGGTGAGGTATAGCTTGCTCCCGCTATTGTTCTCTTACATTCATTATCTTGTTGCTTGATTAAGGAAACAACTTATGGATATTACCATCTATTTAGAAGAAGCCGCACAGGTGTCTATCGCATTCATCATTGGTGCAGTCATTGGCTTAGAACGTGAGTTCCGCAGCAAACCTGCAGGTTTTCGTACCATGATCTTTATTTGTGTGGGTTCCTGTTTGTATACCATTCTTTCCAAAGAAAGCAATACCGTCAGTCCCGATCGTATTGCCAGCAACATTGTAACCGGTATTGGTTTTATTGGAGCAGGCGTCATTTTCAAAGAAGGAATTTCTGTAAATGGTTTAACCACTGCTGCTCTTATCTGGATTACTGCGGCATTGGGTATGGCCATCGGTTATCACAATTATCCGTTGGCATTTGTGGTAAGCAGCATGGTGGTGGTTGCCTTGTTTGTGCTGGAGCCAGTCCAACGTTTCATTAACCGTTTACATAAAGTAAAAGATTACAAAGTAAGAACCAGCGATACCAGCGATGTGTTTAAAACAGAACTCGAACAGTTTTTTACGGCACACGACATCAGCTTCCGTTGTATGAAAATGAACAAGGAACATAACGATGCTGTTTATCTTTACCGTATTGGCGCACCCAAACACGATTATGATATTGTCAATGATTTTTTGCTGAAGCATCAAAGTGTTAACAGCTTTGATGTGTAGTTTCATTCACCCACATTTTAACTGTTGTTATGTCATCTATTCTTTTTGAAATAAAAAATTCAGTAGCATACATTACGCTCAACCGTCCGGATAAATTCAATTCCTTCAATCGGGAGATGGCGTTGTTGCTGCAAAATAAACTCGACGAATGTGCATCACTTCATGAAGTGCGTTGTGTGTACATTACCGGTGCAGGCAAAGCTTTTTGTGCGGGACAGGATATTGGTGAATTAGTAGGTGAACACAAAATCGAACTGGCACAGATCTTATCCGAACACTATAACCCGATTGTTAAACGCATACGCAATCTGCCGAAGCCGGTTATTGCAGCTGTAAATGGTGTGGCTGCAGGTGCAGGTGCCAACATTGCGTTGTGTTGTGATATTGTTGTGGCGGCTGAATCAGCCTCTTTCATCCAGGCATTTTCAAAAATTGGTTTGATACCCGACAGTGGCGGCACATTTACGTTGCCACGTTTGATCGGTTGGCAAAAAGCAAGCGCTTTGATGATGACGGGCGATAAGGTTTCTGCAACAGATGCAGAAAAAATGGGTATGCTTTACAAAGTACATCCGGATATAATCTTTGAAGAAGAAAGTAAAAAGATGGCACAAACATTGGCAGCAATGCCCACCAAAGGTTTGGCGTATACCAAACATGTGTTGAATTATTCGTTCAACAACTCCTGGGAGGAGCAATTGCAACTGGAAGATCAGTTTCAACAGAAAGCGGCAACAACGGAAGATTACCAGGAAGGTATCAATGCGTTTTTAGAAAAAAGAACGCCGAACTTTAAAGGAAACTAAAACACATACCATGGCAACTCCATTACAAGTTATTGAACATATGCTGCAACACGATCGCTTCAGCCAATGGCTGGGTATTTCGGTTATAGAAATCAAAGAAGGCTACAGCAAAATAAAAATGACGGTACGGGAAGAAATGCTCAACGGCTTTGGCATTGTACATGGCGGCATTGCTTTTTCGCTGGCCGACAGTGCATTTGCTTTTGCCTGTAACAACCGTAATAATTTATCTGTTGCTTTAGACACTTCCATCAACTTTATTAAACCTGTACATCCCGGCGATGAACTGATTGCTGAAGCTAAAGAGTTGCACAATGGCCGGTCAACAGGTTTGTATCATATTTCCATTTATAACCAACACAATCATTTGGTGGCGCAGTTTAAAGGTACCTGTTACCGTACAGGTAAACCGCTTGTTTCTTAACCATCATTGCAAATACAAAAGCTTTTGTTTACTTTAAGATACTCCCTTAAAATTTCACATTATGAAACAGGTATCTTATTGGGCAAGCAAACATGTAGCCGCCGCCAGGCTTATCATTATTCTGCTTTACATTCCCCTTAATATTCTGGGGTATATAACCGGATCGCTGCTATGGGATGTGCAGGTTGAACTTGCTCCTTTGTTCATTAACAGTATTGCAGTAACGGTTGTACTTTTATATATCACATATCAAAAAAAAGCACCTTACTATCAAAAGAAACTGTACCAGTTTACAATTGGAGTCTGTACATTCTGCATCATTTGCTTTTATGGCAACCAATCACGCACTCCTGATTTATATCTACCTTTTTCTAACACATCACAGGCAGTTAGTTTAATTGAAAAGGAACACAGTTCGATTGTAAAAGAAAAGATCAAAACAAAAAAGGAAACAAGACAGTTAAAAAAAGAGCTGAGGAAAAAGTTTAGAAAAGCAGTGGATGATAAAGAAGGCATGAAAACCTGGGTGAAGATTCTGCTTATTGTGTTATCTGTTCTTGTTGCTTTAATTCTTTTATATGGTGTGGCCGGTCTGGCCTGTACACTTTCGTGCAACGGCTCAGAGGCTGCGGCATGGCTGGTTGGCATACTTGGATTAGCCGGAATAGCTGCAGGTTTGTTTTTTGTAATCCGTGCAATTATTGGACGGAAGAGGAAGCCGAAAAAAGATGCAGGCACTGCCTGATTAGTTACATTTGATCGAATTTCATTGCATATGATTTATTCTTTCAAAGGTTTTATTCCGGTTGTACACGAAACATCGTTTGTGCACCCACAGGCAACTGTAACCGGTAATGTTGTTATTGGTAAGCATTGTTATATTGGACCGGGTGCTGCTTTACGTGGCGATTGGGGTGGCATTGTTTTAGAAGATGGCTGCAATGTGCAGGAAAATTGCACCATCCACATGTTTCCCGGCGTTACAGTTGTATTAAAAGAGGGTGCACATATTGGTCATGGTGCGGTTATACATGGTGCAACTATTGGCCGTAATTGCTTAGTAGGAATGAACAGTGTAATTATGGACAATGTTGTACTCGGCGATGAATGCATTGTTGGTGCACTCAGTTTTATTAAAGAAGGCCAATTGTTTGAACCAAGAAGTTTAATTGTGGGCAACCCAGCCAAAAAAATAAAAGAAGTGAGCGATGAAATGATTGCCTGGAAAACAAAGGGCACACATCTCTATCAATCGCTGCCTGCCGATATGCAAAATGAATGGAAGCCCTGTGAACCATTAGGAGAAATACCGGCAAACAGGCCACCACAGGAAAGACTTTATGAGAACTGGAAGAAATAAAAATAAAGCCCGGCAGAGCCGGGCTTTATTTTATGAATATGCTTAGTGCTGAAGTCCTGTATTACCAGCGAATTTTTCCATAATCCTGCTCCGCTCTCTCGAAATTCTGCGGCCTCTGAAAAACAGATACAGGTTAAAGAAAAGCATCAAACCCAAATAAATACTAAAGCCCCCGATCTTATAGCTGAGCGTTTCCAGCATACCCCGGCTGTCGGCCACATCGCCTGCAATTTTCATAATAGTTAAAGCAAAACCAACATTCAGTAAATAGAAACCTGTTTCAAACAGTTTATTAGTGCTGAAAGCAATCTCTTCTTTACCATTAAAAATATCGAGCATAAAGGTTTTGCTGTTCTTAAAAAGAATGTGTGCCACATACCAGGTTAATGCAATAACAATGGGCAGATAGATTAAGTAGGCAGTAAAGTTGAATGAAGTGTTCATATACTTTATTTTTTAGTGTGAAGGGAAATGTGTTGTTTTTTACGGATGAAATAAATGACCGCCATATTAAAAAAGTGAATGAGTGCAAGCGAAAGCATAATACGACCCGTCATTAAAAAAATACTTTCAAACAGCGAAAGCCAGGTGGTTACTGTTGTCCACAGTTGTATCATTAAGGCTGCGTAACCCAGATTAAGAAGATAATAGCCTACCAGTAATAATTTGTTGATGAAATCGGTGAGCGCCTCATTACCTTCCAGCACGCCCAAAATGTAAATGCGGCCGTTGCGGTAAAAACGTAAACCCACATGAACGGTAATAAAATAGGTAAGCAACAGGTAGATGATGTAAGCGATACTGTTCATACACATTGTTTTTGCTTAACAGCATAAAGCTAAATAATAGTTTTTGTATTTTCAATATTTTCTGAAAATTAATTAACCTGTACTTTCCTGCCTCTTTTGTACTGGTAGTCCTGGTGGCTTAATGTGCATGCCTGGCAAGCGCCAATGCAGCCAAACAGAAATGCTGCTGCTCGGCACATAAAAACTATCTTTGCCGCCAGCATGGAAAAGAACTTTATTGATTACATACGGGTATTTTGCCGCAGCGGACATGGTGGTGCAGGTATTAAACACTTTATGCGGAACAAGCTTACGGCAAAAGGTGGCCCTGATGGCGGCGATGGTGGTCGTGGTGCCCACATTATACTTCGGGGCAATTCGCAGCTGTGGACTTTACTTCACTTACGTTACTATAAAAATGTGTTGGCCGAAGATGGCGCACCGGGCGGTAAAAACAATATGACCGGCAGAGATGGAAAAGACATCATCATTGAAGTTCCCCTCGGCACCGTTGCACGTGATGAAGAAACAGGTACTATACAAGCCGAAATTCTGGAACATGGCCAGGAAGTAATTCTGATGCGTGGTGGTCGTGGTGGTTTGGGTAACAGCAATTTCGCAACCCCTACCAACCAGGCTCCCGAACATGCCCAACCCGGCGAACCGGGTGTAGAAGGCTGGATGTTGTTAGAGCTGAAGGTACTGGCCGATGTTGGCTTGGTAGGCTTCCCCAATGCCGGTAAATCAACACTGCTCTCTTCTATTACAGCAGCAAAACCAAAAATTGCTGATTACGCTTTTACCACCCTTACACCACAACTGGGCATGGTGGAGTACCGTGACGGAAAGAGTTTTTGTATTGCCGATTTACCCGGTATTATTGAAGGTGCTGCTGAAGGAAAAGGTCTTGGTCATCGGTTCCTCCGCCATATTGAACGCAATGCGGTGTTATTGTTTTTAATTCCGGCCGACAGTGCTGACCATAAAAAAGAATTTGACATCCTGCATAACGAACTGGAAGAATACAATCCGGAAATGCTCCAAAAAGAATTCATCATCGCCATCAGCAAAAGTGATATGCTCGATGATGAACTGAAAGCGGCCATTGCAAAAGAGTTGCCGAAGAATGTTCCGCATGTATTCATTTCTGCTGTAACCGGTCAAGGGTTAACCGAGCTGAAAGATATTCTGTGGCAGAAGTTGAATGCATAAAAGCACTGCAGTATATTGCCGCAGCTAACATCATCCATTGCGTAAACTCATCACCATTACTGCTGCCGATCTGTTGCATCCGGCATCGTATAAAAAATACGCTGCCTGTTTTTTCATTATTGCAATAGCCTGTGCTGTTAATTATTACAGCAACTTTCCCCTGTGGGTAAGAAATCAACCGTTCAGCTTTTCGCTTTGCTGGTATAGCCTGCTGTTCTTTTTATTTTTCGTTACAGGCTTACTTGTCGAAAGCGGTTTTCAATTTCTGCAAAACAAACGGGTACAGTTTGTGTTTGCTGTTGCACCGGTGCTGTTTGCGTTAAAAGTAATTGCCCCTTTCTATCTTTTATTACCTGCAGGCATCAGCAACACTTACCGCAATGCATTCCTGCAACCAATGAACTGGGCAGGGGGTGTTGTGCTTACCCTATCACTGCTGTTACTTGTTCATCGATTGCTTGAAAAAAAATGGAGCATATACGGAGTTGTTAAAACACAATCGCTGCGGATTTATTTTTTGCTGATTGCCTGCATGCTGCCTTTACTACTCTGGGCTTCGCTGCAAAGCGATTTTGCCGCAGTATATCCCAAAGCGGCCATTGTTCACAAACAACTCGGTGCAGATGCAAGTCCCTTGCACTATTTACTTTTTGAAGCAGCTTATGCCTCCGATTTTTTTACCATTGAATTTTTCTTTCGTGGTTTTCTCATCATCGCTTTAGCGAAAGTAATGGGGCGACAAAGTATTTTACCGGTGGCGCTGTTTTATTTCTCTATCCACCTTGGTAAGCCCATGATGGAAGCTGTAAGCAGTTTCTTCGGCGGATTGATCCTCGGCAGCATTTCCTACCACAGCAAAAGCATTTGGGGTGGCTTGCTGGTACATATCAGCATTGCATTACTGATGGAGTTGTTTGGTTTTATTTTTTAACAAGGCTGTGCTGCATCATTTCGTAATTTTAAATTCAACCATTGTACAGCATCCCATGAAATTTGTTTCCATTCTATTTATTGCAATCCTTCTTATTCATCAACAAACAGATGCACAATCTGTACGTCAATTACGCAAAAGCACAGAGTTGAAAATGCCGAAAGGTGGCGGTAACAATGGCGGCACGGTTGCGCAAAACGGGAAGAACCGTTATTTCTATGCAACGGTTGCCGGAAATAAAACCTACAGCCTGGCCTATTTTAATGTAGTTGGAGAAATGATGTCGCCTCCCGACCTGGCTTTACTGGCCGATGTACGTGGACTTTGGTACAACCCTGCACTTAAGACGTTTCAAGGCAATTTGTTTGGCGATGGAGGTTGGGTAACCTATGTAATGGACGATGCCGGTATTGTGTACGATGTAAAACCGTTTGCAAAAGGCCAGCTGCAACCTTTCCCTAATTCTGTTGGCCAATACAATATGCGGGAAAACCTGGTGCATTTTTTAAAAGGCTCAACCGTTGTTTCTTATAATGCAGCAACAGGTGCCGAAGACAAAACAAAAACCTTTGTGCTGAAAGTTGGTTACAGCAAAAAAACACCGCCACCTGCCGATTATAAAATTGATTCGAATGCAGTACTCACCAATTACAATACCACCACCGTTATTTATACAGGTATCAGCAATGCCGAGTTCGGTTTACTGAATGTGCAGACAAAAGAAATTGAATTGTACAGCAAAGCAGATGGCTTAATGTACCAGAAATTAAAACTTCCTGCCGATGCCATTGTAAACGATAAATTAAATTTCAGTTTCAGCAACAGCACCTACTTCCTGTACGATGCCCGAAACCGTGCATGGGTAGGCTACCGTTAAACTATGCAGCACTGTCTTTTCTGCGGACATATCGTACAACTGGTACATGTGCATGGCCATTATCAATGCCCTGTATGCGGCACGAATGCCCTGCCCTGTTGCGATGGCGATAATTGCCACACCAATCAATACTTCAACGAGTCGGCAGCAAATCCGTCAACCAACACAGCGTCTGTTCAACAAGTTCGGGAGTCCGAAAGCTGATGAACAGCAGTTTTCGGAAAACCGTTTTTCCGTACGTTTGTTTCTCTATAAATACTATAAGCATGAAGAAGATTCTCTTAACGATGATTGTAACACTTACGTTGTTACGCAGCTATGCCGATGAAGGCATGTGGTTACCGTTACTCCTTGGTGAGCAGGTGTATGCCGATATGCAAAAAAAAGGTTTGAAGCTTACCCCGCAACAGTTGTACGACATTAATAAAGCCTCGCTGAAAGATGCGATTATTATTTTCGGTAATGGTTGTACCGGCGAAATTGTAAGCAGCAAGGGTTTGATCTTTACCAACCACCACTGCGGCTATGGTGCCATTGCATCCGCATCAACAGTCGATCACAATTACCTGCGTGATGGCTTTTATGCAAAAAACCTCAATGAGGAAATTCGTACAACACTCACCGTACAGTTTCTGTTACGTATTACCGATGTTACCAAAGAAGTAAACGACTCGTTGGGTACATTGATGGGTAAAGCAAGAGCCGATAAACAATCTGCTGTGCTTGCCGCCATCAACAAACGTTTATCCAATACAGACGAGGGTATTGAATGCCGCATCAGTCCATTATTTAAAGGCAACCAGTTCTTAGCGTTCATCTATCAACGTTACCGTGACATTCGTTTGGTAGGCACACCGCAGGAAAGCGTAGGTAAGTTTGGCGGCGATACCGATAACTGGGAGTGGCCACGACACACCGGCGATTTCAGTGTGTTTCGTGTATACACTTCAAAAGATGGGAAGCCTGCAGACTTTAGTGCTGAGAATGTTCCCTTGAAGCCGAAATATTTTTTACCTGTTTCTATCCGTGGTTTGAAAGATGGTGATTTTGCTATGACCTGGGGCTACCCCGGCAGTACCAACCGTTACGAAACATCGTTGGGTGTAAAACTTTCAACCGACATCAACAACCCTACATTGGTGAAGTTGCGTGACATGCGTTTGAAATACATGTTTACCGAAATGCAGAAAGATCCTGCTATTAAATTAAAACTCGCCAGCAGCTATGCAAGTATTGCCAACTACTGGAAGTTTTACGATGGTGAAACTAAACAGTTGCTGAAGTACGATGTGTATGGACAAAAACAAAAAGCCGAGGCCGATTTTATGAAGTGGGCGAATGGCAAAGAAGATTATGCAGCTGTTTTTCCTGAGTGGGAAAAAATATACAGTGCCTGGCGGCCTTACGCTCAACATCGAGTGTATATGATGGAAGGCATTTATGGTTCGCCGTTATTAGCGTTTGCTTCTTCTTTAATTCAGTTGGAAGCAGCGTTACTGAAAGCCAATGCAACCAAACAGGATGTAACGAATGCTTTAAATGCGGCAACGGAGGCACGCAAAAATTTCCTTGCCGAACACAATGCCATCAGCGATGAAAAAATTGTGGCTACAGCCTTAATGATGTACTACGCAGATGTACCAAAAGAGCAACATCCCATCAGTTTCTTTGAAGCTGTTAAAGCAAGTTTCGGCGATTTAAAAGATGAAGCTACCTGGAAAAAATTTGCAACATCGGTTTTTTCAAATACCATGATCTTAAACGATGCGAAATGGAATGCGTTTGCAGCCAATCCTGACGGATTGAAATTGCAGCAGGATCCTGCGTTTGCAATCGGCAGTGCCTTTACCAAAAACTGGAATGTAAAATTCCTTCCACGCTTTACCGAGTTTACCATTAAGAACAATGATCTCGGTCGTTTGTACCTGAAAGGTATTATGGAAATGAATCCTGCAAAAGCGAAGAAGATGTATCCCGATGCTACGTTTACCATGCGTGTATCGTACGGCAATGTAAAAAGCTATGTGCCGAAAGATGCGGTGAAGTATGATTTTGTTACCACCTCAAAAGGTTTATTAGAAAAATATAAAGCCGGCGATTATGAATTCGATCTGCCATCGAAACAAATTGAACTGCTGAAGAAAAAAGATTTTGGTCAGTATGTAGATAAAAGCCGCAACGACCTGGTGATTGGTTTTATTACTACCAATGATATTACCGGTGGCAACAGTGGTTCGCCTGTTATTAATGCAAATGGCGAATTGATTGGCCTGGCCTTCGATGGTAACTACGAAGCATTGAGTCATAAGTTAGCATTTGATAAAGACCTCAACCGCACCATTTGTGTTGACATCCGATATGTACTCTGGTGCATTGATAAGCTGGGTGGTGCAGATAATTTAATTAAAGAGTTGAAGCTGGTGAAGTAAACGAGTTCGCCTGCAATAAAAAAGCCCGCTGTAAACAGCGGGCTTTTTGTTGTTGTCAGGACGTCTCCTGACGTCAGACACCTGCAAAGTAACCTCTGAATAAATGTATCATGCACGGCTGCTTGCACAAATACCATCTTTGCTTTATCTTAATAACATGCTATTTCATGAAAACCATCTTTACCACATTTACAACCGAGGTAATAATCAACAACCGATTTTCTATCATCGTGATAACTATCTGTTGTTTTTGCAAAATATCAGAAAGTTTATTTTACCAACAACAGATATTCTTGCATGGTGTTTAATGCCTAACCATTTTCATCTACTTATTCATGCAAACGAAAAGACTACTGAGATTGTAAAGAAACAACCTCTTGCCATTAATGCTTTAACAGAAGCTATTCGTTTAACACTCAGTAGCTATACCAAAGCCCTTCAAAAACAGCAAAACTTTACAGGTAATCTTTTTCAACAGAAAACAAAAAGCAAATGTATTGCCGATGGAAGTGTCAATTACGGCTCAACAACTTTCCACTACATTCATCAGAATCCATATACAGCTAAACTTGTTATCAATATCGAAGACTGGGAGTTCTCATCATTCCGGGATTACCTGGGTTTACGAAATGGAGATCTTTGTAACAAAGAACTTGCTCAAAAACTACTTGATCTTAATTTCAAAACATTACTGGGAGAAACCTGCCAGGTAATACCTGTTGAACAAATGAGTTTGATATTAAAACCCGGTTGGTGACGATTCTAAATCAGTTGTCTGTCGACGTTCATAGGCCTACAGCATCTTGCTGTCAGGACGCCGATTAGGCGTCAGACAGCTTAAAGGAGTTTGGCAACTGTAAATTTAAATTTATACTTAGGTGTCTGACGTCTGGCGACGTCCTGACACCGGTAACATCTTGAGAATTCTACAACTTAAAATCTGGATTTATTAACTTCATTCCATGCAATTAGAAATTACTTCTGTTGAGTTGTATAAACTCAGTATTCCGTTGAAACAGCCTTTTGTTATTTCGTTAGGACCACAGTACGATGCCGATAATGTGATTATTGTCATCAACACCAATGCCGGCATTAAAGGCTGGGGCGAATGTAGTCCGTACATGAGCATTAACGGCGAAAGCATGGACACCTGTTTTATTGTGGGGCAGGATCTTGCCAAAGCCTTGAAAGGCAAAGATCCGCTGCAGATCGAAGACTGCATCAACGCCATGGAACGCATCATTACCCGTAACGAAAGCATCAAGAGTGCATTTGATATGGCCCTTTATGACATTGCTGCACAACATGCGGGCTTACCATTGTACAAGTTTCTTGGCGGTGAAAAGAACAAACGTATTTCAACTGATATGACGGTGGGGCTTGGCTCTCCCGAAAAAATGGCGGCAGAAGCAGTTGAATACAAAGCAGTCGGCTTTCCTTCCATTAAAGTAAAGCTGGGCACTACTACAGAAGAAGATGTAGCACGGATAAAAGCAATTCGTGAAGCTATTGGCAACGAATTGCCGTTGCGCATTGATGCCAACCAGGGTTGGAGTGTAGAGACTGCCATTACCACTTTACAGGCGTTGAAAGGATTTGGTATTGAACATTGCGAAGAACCGATTGCACGCTGGAATTTCATGGCTCTGCCTGAAGTAAGAAAGAACAGTCCCATTAAAATTATGAGCGATGAAAGTTGTTTTGACGAACACGATGCCGAACGTTTAGCCAAGCTGAACGCCTGCGATTTTTTTAATGTAAAGCTGGGAAAGAGCGGTGGTATGTATCATGCATTGAAGATTGTAGAAGTAGCAAAAGCACACAACCTGAAACTGCAGGTGGGTTGTTTTATGGAAAGCCGGTTAGCCATTACCGCATTAGTACACTTTGCTTACAGCAGCAATTTAATTGTGCATTACGATTTGGATACACCACTGATGCTGAAAGAAGATCCTGTTGTTGGTGGTATGCAGTTTTTAGACAATGGTTTTGTAGAGATTGATGATGCGGTAGGTATTGGAGCTACGATTGATGAAAAGTATTTAAAAAGTAGCGAAAGCATTATTATTTAATTTTCACCGCAGAGAACTTACGCTGCGTAGCCTCAGCGTTCTTCTTTCTCTGCGCCAAAGTTCTATTTTGCATCCTCTTATTGATTAAAGCGACTATGGAAAAGATTTTCTTAACGATTTTTCTCTTCATTAACAGCGTTGCAGTTCATGCACAATTATCTGCACAGGCAAAGCAAATTGCAGCTGCTTGCAGGCTTATTGATAAAGATAGTTCGCTTCAAAAAAAGATCTATGAGCAGGAAGAGTTTATGGATCATGTTACCGATAACGGAGCCAGTCTTACTGTTTATCACAAGGGCGGAACAGTCTACAGAATAACTGAATGGGTGGGCTTATCTGGTTATGTAGTTATAATCGACTATTATTTTAAATCCGGCAAGCTTGTTTACGTAAGAGATGAAGAACTGATGTATGAACGAAATGCTGCAACCGGCGAAACCACAGGTAAATTTTCAAAAGAGAACCGGTTCCTCGGTCAATATTTTTTCCGAAACGATAAGCTGTTTGATGTAGTAAGTCTCGGTCATAACCGGTTTGAAGATGATGAACACAATGATGCCGAGAAAGAGTTCATTGCATCGGCAAAAAAATATCTTTTATTGTTCAAAAGAAAATAAACAGCTTCCTTGAGAATGCATAAAACGAAAACTTGCTCAACTTGTTTGAAAGTTTGTTTTACTATTTGTAGTTTAAACCTCTGAACACTACAATATGAAATACACCATAATCACCTTCATTCATTTACTGTTTTTTACCTCAATGAATGCACAAACAAAACTTGAGCTTAAGCCGGAAGCCGGGCTTGGTTTTGTACTATACAGCTTTACCTCGGATAGCCTTATCCCGCCTAACCGAACAAATGGTTTAAGTACAGGATCGACAGGCTTCGTCAACATCCGTATCAATTTCCAAACTTCAGACTATAAATGGCTTTTTAGTACAGGAACAGGAATTACAACAAACAGAACTGTACTCAGAGAAAATAATGGGTTCGACAGATTCTTCGATCAGCTTCTTCTCATCTATGGTTCCGGCGGCGATTTACCTACTAAAAATATACTGATCAAGTATCAGAATATCAATTTACCTATTGGAGTTGCCTATAATCTCAATAGAAAAAATCCCGGTAATTTTCAATCCTATTTTGGCATAGACGCCGTTTTGCAATTCAATATCGGTAAACAGGTTAACATACATGCGCCTTCTTATAATTATACAGCGGCAGAAATAAAACAAATGAGTGAGGAGTATAAAGAAAGAGTTGAGCCGTTTGTATTGATGCTGATGCCAAAATTCGAATTCAGAACAAACCTTCAAAAGAAAACAAGGCACTCATTCATAATTTCACCCTTTTCCGTTTACAATCAATCACAGTTAAAGGGACTTACAGTTAAACCTGTTGCAATACATATGGCTTATGCTGTTTCGCTTCAACTCAACTGAAATCCTTTCTACTCCAATCGCTTCAACACCACTTCCACATCTTCCAGAAAATTCGAACGTACCAGTATCATCCCTTCTTTATCCAACAGCATATAAGTAGGAAACATGTTAATCTGCAGTACATCTATTACAGCAGCTCCTTGCCGGTCGGCTTGTTTGTATTGCAACAGATGACTCCAGTTGAGTTTATACTTTGCTACAACTGCTTTTGCAGCAGGTATCTGCTGTTTGGTTTCGTACGGAAAACCATAAACTGTAAGCTTTCGGTCGTATTGTTTTACCAATGCTGTAAAACGGGGAAAATCAGTAAGGCAACTATCGCTTTGCGAATTCCAGAAATGAAACAGGGTATAATCTTTCGATTCTTTGAATACTACATCAATCACTTTTCCTGTGATCATATCTACTCCCGAAAGCGAACGCAATGCAGAGCCGGCGGTCGGACCGTTCTGTGCAACAAGTTTTTGCGACAGCAACAACAGTAGTATGATCAATACCTGTTTCATATCACAAACCGGGTTAGGTCATTTTCCTTTATCAATTACTCAATTATCAATTAACCTTTGTCTTTCCACCTCCACAAATGTACACAGGCATACGTACGATAGGGTTGCCACTTGGCTGCATGCTTCTGCATTTTCTCGTACAGTTCTTTCTTTGTTTCGTAGTTGATCTTATACAGTTTGATCATTGCCTGCTGTATGCCCAGATCATCGACAGGTAATACATCTTCATGCTGCAACGAAAACATCAGGATCATCTCAACCGTCCAGCGGCCTACACCTTTTATCTGCGTTAATTTTTCAATCACGGCTTCATCGCTCATCTTGTACAACTGTCCATCGGTGATCTTTTCTTCAATAAAAAACCGGCAGACGTTCTGCACATAATTCGCTTTTGCATTGCTGAGTCCGATGCTGCGCAATGTTTCAAACGGCGTATCGAGTATCTGTTGTGCAGTAGGTTCTTTCTTCCCATACAAAGCAAGGAAGCGGTTATAAATCACATCTGCCACTTTAGTGCTCAGCTGTTGACTCATAATGGATGCACACAGGTAGAGGTAGATCTTCTTGCGCTTTACCAGTGTGTGTGGTTCCTGCGCCTCGATTACTTTTTTTAATTTCTTGTCTTTGCTGAGATGTTCGATGTAGTGCATATTGATTGAATAAGATTTTGTTTGTGTTTAAAGTATTTGACGTCTGCGATGTGCTGACACTGCTTAACAATTTCATTACAATTTATTCATTCTCTTTTAATCATTCATCAATCGTTTGGTAACAGGAGATTTTAAGCTTTGTAAAACCCTTTTTTGTGAAGACCTTTTACAAAACAATCATCCTTTCCGATATCCACCTCGGCATCCGTAACTCACGGGTAAAAGAAGTAGTGGAGTTTTTGCAGCAGCACCGTTGCGAAACGCTTATTCTCAACGGCGATATTATCGATGGCTGGCAACTGCGTAAATCGGGCGAATGGAAAAAGAAACACACTGCTTTCTTCCGCATTATTATGAAGTACATGCACAAGTACAACACGAAAGTGATTTACCTGCGTGGCAATCATGATGATTTTTTAGATGAGATACTGCCCTTCTCATTCGGGCAATTCATTATCAAGCGCCACCATATTCTGCAAAGCGGTACGAAAAAATATTATGTAGTACACGGCGATATTTTTGATACTGTTACCACCAAATTAAAATGGCTTGCTAAGCTGGGCGATATTGGTTATACATTTTTGCTCTGGCTTAACCGGCACTACAATCACTATCGCACCAAAAGAGGATTGCCGTACTATTCTCTATCGCAGGTAGTAAAAGCAAAAGTTAAATCAGCGGTTTCCTTTATTTCTGATTACGAAGAACAGTTATGCGAAGTAGCGGCTGCTAACCATTGCAATGGTGTTATCTGCGGACACATTCATCAGGCGGCCGATAAAACAATCAACAATATCCATTACCTCAACAGCGGCGATTGGGTGGAGACCATGAGTGCATTGGTTGAAACAACCGAAGGCGAATGGAAAATTATTTATTATAATGAGTGGTTAGCTCAACAACAACCAACGCCCGCAATCATTACAACAGAAACACCCTCTTTCTTTCCTAACCTAACACCTGAACTTGTATGAATAAAAATTTTGTTTTTGCAGTACAGGGCGAAGGCCGTGGACATTTAACACAGGCCATTGCTACCTATGAATTACTGACTTCACGTGGACATACTGTTGCAGCAGTACTCATCGGCAGCAGCAAGCGCCGTGAAATTCCTGCGTTTGTGCGTGAACGCATCAAGGCTCCCATTATTACTTACCGGAGTCCCAACTTTGTTACATGTAAACACAACAAATCCATCCGTATCACATCAACTGTATTAAAGAATTTACTGTACTGGAAAACCTTTCGCAAAAGCATGCAGCTGATCCGTGAAGTAATGCAGCAATACAAACCCGATCTGTTATTGAATTTTTATGAACCGTTGATTGGTGTTTGTTCGCTGTTTAAAAAATTTGATTGTAAAATAGTTTCCATAGCACACCAGTATATTTATCTGCATCCTTCATTCAGCTTTCCAAAAGAAGCGAGCAAACGTGAGGCGTATGCCATCAAACAATACACAAAATTAACTGCGAAGGGTTCCGATCATTTATTGGCTTTGTCGTTTTATCCATTAACGGCTGCCACACACAAAAACATGACGGTTTGTCCGCCTTTGTTACGTAAAGATGTGTTTCAGCAGGAAGTGTTTGGCGGCGATCATATCCTTGCTTACCTGTTGAACTCGGGTTATATGCAGGAAATCATCAGCTGGCACAAAGAACATCCCGAAGTGGAATTGCATTGCTTTACCGACAGTGCAACGGTGAAAGGTCGCTGGCATTACGATGAAACACTTTGCTTTCATTCGCTGGATGATCAGAAGTTTTTGCACTACATGGCTAATGCAAAAGCCTTGGTAACAACGGCAGGTTTTGAAAGTGTTTGCGAAGCCATGTATTTTGGCAAGCCTGTGTTGATGGTGCCGGTGCAGGGTCATTTTGAACAGTGGTGCAACTCCCGTGATGCAGCCAAAGCAGGCGCAGGTACGCATGCCGAACGTTTTAACCTCGATGTGCTGCTCGATTATTTGCCGCAGCATCAACACAACACCGAAGCATTCCGCCATTGGACCAAACAAACCAAACAGTTGATGTTACAATGCTTTGCTGATGTATTGCATCAGCCGGTGGAAGAACTGGTGAGTGAAGAAAAACAAACCAGCCTGTTTGATCTGCAATCGATTCTTTCAGCCAATACACAGTTAGGACATAGTTAAGTACGAGGTACGCCTGCTCAACTTAGCCTTAGCGAAGTTGAGAAGTTAGAAGTACGATTACCCGAGCGGAGTGCAACCCTGAGCGGAGTCTAAGGGTGGTTACTTGTATCGAGCGCAGTCGAGATACAAGTGAAAGAAAATACAAACAAAAAGAGGAGCAATGCTCCTCTTCCCAATTATTGTAAAAACTTTTACAACGAATAACTCATTCCGCCATCTTTTTCATCTTTCAACTGTATACCCAGTTCGGCAAGTTGATTGCGGATCTTATCGCTCGTTACAAAATCCTTTTTCGATTTTGCATCTTTCCGCAGTTCGATCAATATCTGCATCACTGCATTAAAACGTCCGCTGTCTTCACCACTGATACTTTTCAAACCAAAAATATCTTCGATGTAGAGTTTCAGTTTTGTTTGCAACAACTGAATAGTATCGCTGCTCAATGCATCTGCTGCAATATGTTTATCCTTTAACCCGTTGATCACAGGCACCAGTTCAAACATACTCGCCAATACTTTTGCTGTGTTTAAATCATCATTCATAAACTCATCAAAGCTGGCTATCAGCTCTAAGCTGTCAGTTTCAAGCTTTGTGTCTTTTGCTTGCGGCGGGAAGCTTGAAGCTTGCAGCTTTTGCAGCCATTCATATGCTTCCATCAAACGCTTTAAGCCTTTTTCTGCTGCCTGCAATGCTTCGTTACCAAAATCGAGTGTGCTTCTGTATTGTGTTTGCAGAATAAAGAAACGAACCGTCATCGGGTGGTACGCCTTCTCCAGTATCGGATGATCGCCGCTGAACAACTCCGTTAACTTAATAACGTTGTTATAACTCTTCCCCATCTTCTTACCGTTGATGGTGATCATGTTATTATGCATCCAGTAACGCACCGGTGCTGTATGATTGCAGATAGTGCTTTGTGCAATTTCACTTTCGTGATGTGGGAATTGCAGATCCATACCACCACCATGTATATCGAACTGTGCACCTAAATATTTTGTAGCCATCGCCGAGCACTCAATATGCCAGCCGGGAAAACCAACACCCCATGGACTTTGCCAACGCATAATATGTTCAGGTGCTGCGCTTTTCCATAATGCAAAATCGGCACGGTCACGCTTTTCTTCCTGGCCTTCCAGCTCACGTGTTGTTTCTAACAGATCGTCAATTACACGACCGCTTAATTTTCCGTAGTCGTGACTCGCTGCATATTTTTTTACATCAAAATAAACCGAACCGTTAACCTCGTAGGCATAACCGGCTTTGATGATTTCCTGGATCATACCAATCTGCTCCACAATATGTCCGGTTGCTGTTGGTTCAATGGATGGCGGAACAGTATTGAACTGATCCATGGCCCAATGAAACAGGTTGGTATATTTCTGCACCAGTTCCATCGGCTCCAGTTTTTCCAACACCGCCTTCTTCGAAATTTTATCTTCTGCCTCACGGCCTTCTTCTTCAAAATGGCCTGCATCGGTAATGTTACGAACATAACGTACTTTATAACCAAGATGTGTGAGGTAACGATACAACACATCGAACGTAATGTAAGGTCGTGCATGACCAAGATGACTTTCGCCACTAACGGTTGGTCCGCACACATACATACCCACATGACCGGGTGTGATGGATTCAAAAACTTCTTTCTGGCGTGTAAGAGAATTATAAACTTTTAACTGCGACATAAAATGAAATGTAATTGTAATGAAGAATGTTGTACAAGAGGAATCGGTTGCTGAAAAAATCAGCAACAGCAGCTACAACAACAGGTATGGAAGTATTTCTTCATTAAAACAAAGATAGGATTTACACTATTTCTGCGGTAATTTAAAATCGGCCAGCACGGGGCTATGATCGCTCAGCTTTGTTTGCAACACGTTTACCTGGGCCAGTTGCAGCTCCTTGCTGTGCAACACATAATCGATGCGTAAAGTAGGCGACAGAAATTTAAACGTTCGGCCAACGCCCCACCCTTTTTGGGTATACGCATCGTATAAATTTTTGCTGATGATCTGGTAAGCGTTGGAGTTGGGCACATCATTCATATCGCCGCACACAACAACGGGGTAAGGACTTTCATCCATTACAGCCCTGAAATCTCTTGCCTGGCCGGAGCGAAGCAGGTTGGCTGTTTTCATTTTACGGATGATGTTTTTACCGGCTGTTTGTACCGCATCCATATCCTGCTGATCGATGTTTTCGATAAACGCATAATCCTTTTTTGCAAAGTGCATGCTTTGCAAATGAATATTAAAAAAACGGATGGTATCGGCATTGATGCGCAAATCGGCCCACAGAAAGGTGTGATTGTATTCTTTAATACTTTGTTCTTTTTGCCAACGGACGATGGGATAGTTGGAGAAGATGGCTACGCAAAACGGGTGATAGCGTTCGTTCTTTTGACGGATGTTGGTATGTACACCAAAAGCCCGGTCGTTGGCGGTTGCTACATATTTGTACCCGAGTTTTTCTCGTACACGTTCGAGTGTAATAGGCGATGCTGTATCTAACGAAAAAACAAACTCCTGTACCAACAGCACATCGGCATTAAAACGTTTTGCTTCCTGCAGCATGGCTTCGTCGAGTAAGCCGTTATTTTCAAAAAAATTAAACAGGTGCGCATTCCATGTTACCACACGAAAAGTTTCTTTCTGTTTGGTCATTGATTGTTTTGCTCCGGGATGCAGGCCAAAAAACGAGCCAATGAGGTTCCAGCTCAATACCAAGGTAATAAGCGGAATAAATGCAAGCTTGCGTTTGGCCATTAACCAAAAAATGAGAAACCCGATCTGCACCAACAGCAGAAACGGAAAAAGCAGTGCAAATAAATTAACGATCCAGGAAATACTTTGGGGTAACGAGGGCAGCAGGTAGAGCGACAGCATACAAACACCGGCCACAATATTGCAGAAGATGATGAAGTGTTTTGTAAATCTGCGCAGAAATCCCGCCATAAATGATTAACCTTCGTTATCGGCCGCTTTCTTCAAAATATCTTTTTCTTCCTGCGATAAGGATTGATATCCTGAGCGGCTTATTTTATCAAGTATCGCATCAACCCGTTGTTCAGTAACATTTGGTGTACGTGTAAACGGTTGTTGTCCTTTCGTGTTGTAAAATACTTCTTTCTTAAATGATTTTTTGCCAACCGGCTTATTGGGATTGAAAAGATTGATAAACCAATTGTACAGTTGATGCATCCATTCGCCTGGCTGTTTACCGTTACGTATTAAGCGGATGTACAGATAACCCATTCCTGCGCCGGCAAGGTGCGACAGGTGATACGGAAAGGCGGAGCTGGCTAAACCGGCAAAGTCGATGATTACATAAATGAGTGTAATCACCCACAGCGGAATACCGCCATTAATCATCGGAAACACACGGTAATCGGGAGCGGTAACCGTGGCGGCTATTGCTACAGCCATTACACTGGCACTTGCACCAAACAAAGTAAAGGTGTCAATAGCTGCACGAAAACCGGGTAACAGGTTTGCACTTGCTACAAAGAATAACGCACCGGCCAATCCGCCATAAAAGTAAATGGGAACAATGTGCCGGTTACCAATTAAATCCTGCAACAGAAAACCAAACGCCCACAGAAAAAGCATATTGCCGAGCAATTGCCATACGCTGTGGTGCGCAATCATATGTGTTACAAGTACCCACGGTTTCTTTATAAAATCTGAAAGATCGGCCGGCATACCAACCCAGTCGAGTATTTGTGTTTGGTACAACTCGAGGTTAATGGGTGTAAGCTGATACACGATTTTAATGAAGATGAGTATCACAAACACCATCACATTAATGAAGATGAGCCGCATCAATGCATCGCCATCTTCGCCAAAGCTTATTCTTCTTTTCTTTTCTGCCTGCATGTAACTCATAAATCAAACATTTGTCAATAAAACGTATTTCGATTGCTTTTGTTCCAAAAGAGCACCAGCAGAAAACCTGCAACAGCACCCCCTAAGTGTGCAAAGTGAGCAACATTATCGCCCTGCACATTGGCAATACCTCCAAATAAATCCAACGCCATCAAAGCCGGTATTGCAAATTTCGCTTTAATGGGAACAGGAATAAACATAAACATCAGTTCGGTATTCGGGAACAGGTAAGCAAACGCAGCCATTAATCCCATAATTGCACCTGAAGCTCCAACTGCAACGGTAAAATGCCCTACAAACAACTGCGCCGCTGCTGCTGCAATACCACAAATCAAATAAAAATTAATAAAGCGTTTTGATCCCCAGAAGTTTTCGAGTACACGTCCGAAGATAAAAAGCGTGAACATGTTAAAAAGGATGTGAAAAAACGGGCCGTGCAGAAACATGTGTGTTACAACCTGCCAGATTTTGAAATTTCCACTTTCAAGCGACCACAATGCTCCCCAAATTTCCAAAGGCATATCCTGACTTTGAAAGAAGAGTTGAGCTAACCAGATCACAATATTTATCGCCAACAGATTCTTTACTACAGGCGGCATTCCGTCTACCTGATATCGAGCCATTAGATATTCATTTAATTATGTGTATAAAATCTGTACCCGGTGTTTGTTTATCTCAGTATCAACGCCGCTACATTTTCGATATGATGTGTATGCGGAAACATATCTACCGGCTGCAATTGCTCTACTACATATTTTTCGTTGAGCAGCTGCAGATCTCTCGCCTGTGTAGATGGATTACAACTTACATAGACAATACGGGGTGCTTCTATTTCCAACAGTTTCTTTACCAGCTTTTCGTGCATACCTGCCCGTGGCGGATCGGTAATAATTACATCGGGTCGGCCATGTTCTGCAAAAAACGCATCGTTGCAAATATCAATGACATCGCCTGCGTAAAAAGAGGTATTGGTTAACCCGTTTACAGCTGCATTTTCCTTTGCATCTTCAATTGCCTCAGCTACGGCTTCCACACCAATAATTTTTTTAGCGCCTTTGCTGCAAAAAATGCCGATGCTGCCCGTACCGCAATACAAATCGTACAGTGTTTCGCTACCCGTAAGCTTAGCAAAAGCTCTTGTTACTTTATATAATTCCTCGCCTTGTTTGGTATTGGTTTGAAAGAACGACTTTGGGCCGATCTTAAATACAAACTCTTCCAGCTTTTCAGTCACATACCCGCTGCCGAAATACGTTTGCGGCTGCAGATCGTAAATACTGTCGTTCCATTTGGGGTTGATGGTGTACAGCAACGTTGTTATTTCCGGAAACTCGCCAAGCAGGGCTTTGAACAACAGCTCACGGTTGGGTACATCATCATGACCGAAGGTGATATTCACCATTACTTCGCCGGTGGTCGTCATACGAAAGATCATGGTGCGTAACCAGCCTTCGTGTGCTTTAATATCGTAAAACGAAAAGCCATGCTTTTTTGCAAACGAGCGGACATAATTACGGATTGCATTGTTCGGCTCCTGTTGCAGGTAGCAGGTTTCAATATCAATTACCTTATCAAAAATTTTGGGTACGTGATAACCAAGAGCAACATCAGGTGTGTTGTCGGGTTCTGTTCCTTCGGGTAATGCCGCCCGCTTTTTATCACGTTCCAGCAATTCTTCCCTGGTTAAATAGCGTTTACTGCTGAAGGTATATTCCAGTTTGTTACGGTAGTACTTGGTTTGTTTGGCACCAACAATGGGCAACATTTCGGGCAAATCAATACGGCCAATACGCTTCAGGTTTTGCTCCACTTCCCGTTGTTTGTAGGCAATCTGTTGTTCATATGGCAGCATTTGCCATTTGCAACCGCCGCACAATCCAAAATGATCGCAAAACGGGTTGGTACGCTGGGGCGAATAACTGTGAAAGTGCACAGCCTTGCCTTCGGCCCAATCCTTCTTACTTTTTCCTAACTGTACATTTACCACATCGCCGGGTACGGCGCCTTCAATAAAAACCACTTTGCCATCTACCCGGGCAATTGATTTTCCCTCGGCAGCGTAGTCTTCTACCGTTACCTGTTCGAGTATGCGTATTTTTTGTTTTTTTCTCACGGCGCAAAGGTAACAAACGGGGGCTTTGCAAATCGTTAACAGCAAGGCAAAGCTTTTGAATTAACTTTACCCTTAGTCGCTATGAAAAGAGTCAGTCTGTTTTTCCTTCTTATTTGCACGGCCACAGTGTTGGCGGCGCAGGGTTATCGCATTACGGCAAGGTATAAACCGGTGCCCGATGGTCAGTTATACCTCGGTTATTATTTCGGCAACCAGAAATATGTGCTGGATTCGGCAGTGCTGCAGCCAAATGGCGAAGCCGTGTTTGCCGGTGCTGAAAAATTAACCGGCGGGTTGTACCTGATTGTTGATCCTAAAAAATCCATCTTCTTTGATATACTGATTGATAAAGAACAGGAGTTCAGCGTCAGCATCGACAGCGTCAACTTTACAGCAACCGCTATTACCGGCTCGCAGGAAAACAATTTTCTTGTTGCGTATAAATCGGCTTCGGCGTTCTATTACCGCAATTATCAGCAACAACAAACGGCATTAGCTACAGCCAAAACAAAACAAGACAGTACCGTGCTGTTAAGCCGCATGAACGAAGCGAACGAAAATATGCAACGCTGGCGTGATAGTTTTGTATTGAAACAACCGGAAAGCTATCTCTCCTTATTGTTCCGTTTACTGAAAGAACCTGTATACACGGTTGCAGGTGCTAAAACAAAACAGGATACCCTTGCTGCCTTTTACAGGTATAAAAATGAATTTTGGAAAGATGTTTCCATTGCAGATGAGCGTTTACTCCGCACGCCCATGTTTGAGCAACGCCTCAACCGCTATTTTGAAACAGCCGTTTACCGTCAGCCCGATAGTTTAAAACTGGAGCTGGATAAGTTTATTTTATACAGTCGCACCAATAAAACCATGTTCCGTTACTACATCAATCGTTTTACCAACGAGTATATGAACCCGAAGTACATGGGGCTGGATGTGGTGTTCCTGCATTTATTTGAAAAATATTACCTCAGCAACCAGGTAGATTGGTTAGAGAAGAAAGACCGTGACCTGGTGTTTAACCGTGCTTACAGCTTATACGGCAATATTATCGGCGAGCCTGCAGCCGAGCTGAAGTTGCTGGATACACTCAATAAGAATGTAAACCTGTATGCTGTGAAAGCGCCTTATACCTTAGTGGTGTTTTGGGATCCGGATTGCGGACATTGCAAGGAACAGGTGCCTAAAATTGACAGTCTTTACCGTTTACGCTGGAAGAAACAAGGAGTAAAACTGATTGGCGTGTTAAGCGATGGAGCCGGAAATGATGAAGCAAAGGCAAAGGAAACCAAAGCAAGATGGACAGAGTTTATCCGCACACATGAGTTGAATGGCTGGATGCATTGGTACCAGACTGTACAGATGCGTGCAGCCGAACAGGCCAGCCAAACGCCGGGATTCCGCCAATCGTACGACGTATTTCAAACACCCACAATATATTTGCTGGACGAACAGAAACGCATCATTGCCAAAAAGATCAATCCTGAGCAGGTAGATGAGTTTCTGCAGTTCAAACAAAACAATACATCGAAAAACCCATAACCAAAACCTGTATGCGTTACATCCTTTCTTTTTTACTGCTCACAGTTGTATTCAGCAGTAAAGCCCAAACCTTATTTACCTATGGCACAAACAAAGTAGATAAAGCTGAGTTCTGGCGTGCCTTTACAAAAAACAACAGCGGCGCTACCGATGAAAAAGCTATTCGGGATTACCTGGACTTGTTTGTTCGTTTTAAATTAAAAGTGCAAGCTGCAAAAGAAGCAAAGCTCGATACGCTGCCAACTATTCAAAACGATATTGCGGCTTTTCGTGCACAAATGGTAGAGCAGTTTATGCGTAACCAAACAGCGGTGGAAGAATTGGCGCTGGAAGCCATTGAACGCAGCCGCAGCGAAGTTGAAATTGCACATGTGTTTGTTGCATTTGGTACAGACAGCAGTAAGGCCAAAGCAAGTATTGACAAAGCCTATATACAACTAAAAGGCGGTGCCGATTTTGCAGCGGTAAGCCGCAGTTTTTCAACGAACGACTATGTGAAATCAACAGACGGCTATATTGGTTTTGTTACAGTGTTTACTTTACCATACGACCTGGAAACGGCTATTTATACTACTGCTGTTGGCAGTTATTCAAAGCCAGTTGCAGGCGCTACCGGTTATCATATTTTTAAAGTGTTGAGCAAACGTGCATCGCTGGGTAAATTAAAAGCAGCACAAATACTCATTGCAGTTCCTGCAAATGCAACCAACGAAGAAATTGCCGAAGCGAAAACAAAGGCCGATATGGTATATGGTCTCATACAAAAAGGAGAACCCTTTGAAAAGCTGGCACAAACCTACAGCGATGATAAATTAACCTACAGCAACGGTGGTTTAATGCCGGAGTTTGAATATACAAAGTACGATGCAAGCTTCAGCAGTGCTGCATTTGGTTTAGCCAAAGACGGCGATGTAACAACACCAGTACAAACAGTATCGGGCTTTCACATTATTAAACGCATCAGTTTAACAGCAGCATCCGATGTAAAGAAAGATCAGCAACTGTTGAATGACTATGCAGAAAAAGTAAATAACGACCCACGTATTTATGTGGCGTATGCAAAACAAAAAAAGGAAATTTTAAAAGCGACCAATTACAAAGCCATTGCATACAACGAAGCCGATGTGTGGACCATTACTGATACTACCCTGAAAGCAAAAAACTATGTAAACTTTTACAAAGCCAATGAGCAGAAAGGATTGTTTCAGTTAGGCACAAAAAAATATACTGTAACCGATTGGTTGAAATTTGTAAAAAGTAAACAAACCGCCGGTTACACACCGCAACGTTCGCAGTACAAACAAATGATGAACGAGTTTATTGATGAAACAGCCGGCCAATACTATAAAGACAGATTAGAATTTACCAATGCTGAGTTAGGTAGCCAGCTAAAAGAATTTCGTGAAGGCAGTATGCTGTTCGAAATAATGGAACGCAAAATATGGAGCGTGGCACCAACGGACAGTGTCGGTTTGCTTACCTATTACAACCGAAACAAAGCAAAGTACAACTGGCAGCCAAGTGTAAATGCAGTTATTTTTAACTGTGCAGATACTGCTGTTGCCAACCGTGCATTTGCTATGATGAAGAAAGATCCGTTGAACTGGAAAGCACATATGGATATGCTGGGCGGCACTGCTTTAGCCGATAGCAGTCGTTTTGAGCTGACACAGCTGCCGGTAGCTGAAGGAACTGTTTTGAACCCGGGTGATTTAACGGCGATCATTACAAATCCGAACGATGGATCTTCGTCTTTCTGCTACATTATAAAAAAATACGACGGCAAAGAACCACGTAGTTACGAAGAAGCAAAAGGACTGGTGATTAATGATTACCAGCTTGACCTGGAAGAAAAGTGGATAGCGCAATTAAAAAAGAAATACCCGGTAAAAATAAATGAAGCCGTACTAAAGAGTATGGTGAAATAGGATACCAACTAAAAACCCGATGAATGTTCATCGGGTTTTTAGTTGGCTGTTGTATTTGCTTTAGTTATTCAACAACTTATCGTTTGCATTACTTTTTTTACAACACATTCTTTACCACATTGTAAATTACTTTCGGGCTGCCGAGTGTGTAATAGTGTAAAACAGGCACACCAAATTCTTTCAGTTCTTTCGATTGCTGAATCAACCATTCGGTTCCCACCTTCTTACAATCTTCATCGGTTTTTGCACGCATAATTTCATTACTCAATTCAGTAGGTATATCTACATGGAATGTTCTTGGAATAACTGACAGTTGCTTTTTGCTGGTTAAAGGTTTTAAGCCCGGAATAATCGGAACATCAATACCCATATCTCTGCAGGCTTTCACAAACGCAAAAAACTTGCTGTTGTCAAAAAACATCTGCGTCATAATATATTCCGCACCTGCATCCACTTTATCTTTCAAACGCTGCATTTCAATTTCCTGGTTCGGTGTTTCAAAATGCTTTTCCGGATAACCGGCCACACCTGCACAAAAATCGGTACGGAAACCATCACGAATATCTTCTTCCAGGTAAATACCGTGGTTAAGATTAATGGTTTGTTTCAACAGATCAATGGCATACTTATGTCCGTCGTGATGTGGTTCAAAAAATGTTTCATTCTTTGCAGCATCACCACGTAATACCAACACATTCTGTACACCAATAAAGTTGAGATCAATTAATGCATCTTCTGTTTCACGTTTCGAAAAACCACCACAGATCAAATGCGGTACTGCATCAAGATTATAATGGTTTTGCAACGCCGCACAAATACCAACTGTACCGGGGCGTTTTCTTACTTCTACTTTTTCAAACGTACCATCGGCCTTTTTCTTAAATACCTGCTCGGCACGGTGATAGGTAACGTTAATCCACGATGGTTTAAACTCCATTAACGGATCGAGATGATCGAAAATAGAATTGATGGTCTTCCCTTTTAACGGCGGAAGTATTTCAAACGAAACAAGCGTATCCTTTGCCTGTGCTATATGTTCTGTAACCTTCATGAATTGCTATATTCCTGCAAACATATAACAGGCTTCGCTTTTAATCAAAGATTGTTTAGTGAACGCTCGTTCTTATGAAAAGCCTATTTTCACAATTCAGCAGGGTTTCATTGCATTGTTTTGCTTTTAAAACAGGTAATTTCGCAGCTACAATTTTTATACGTTGAGTTTAACCATACATACTTCCGAACTGGTAAAACGTTACCGCAGCCGCACTGTAGCCAACAGAGTGAGCATTGAAGTAAAGCAGGGCGAAATTGTGGGCTTACTCGGACCAAACGGTGCCGGTAAAACCACTACGTTTTACATGGTGGTTGGGTTTGTGAAACCCGATGAAGGCGAAGTATTCCTGAACGATGAAAACATTACCAACATGCCCATGTACAAGCGTGCACAGCTGGGCATTGGTTACCTGCCGCAGGAAGCAAGTGTGTTTCGTAAACTTACCGTAGAAGAAAATATTGCAGCTGTACTTGAAATGACCAAGCTCAGCAAAACCGAACAACAGGAAAAACTGGAAGATTTGCTGAGTGAGTTTCGCTTACATCATGTACGTAAAAACAAAGGCGATTCGTTGAGCGGTGGTGAACGCCGCCGTACCGAAATCGCCCGTGCACTTGCTGTAGATCCGAAATTTATTTTACTGGATGAACCTTTTGCCGGCGTTGACCCCATTGCCGTAGAAGATATTCAGGCCATTGTAGCCAAACTCAAATACCGCAACATCGGTATTCTTATTACCGACCACAACGTAACCGAGACACTTTCTATTTGCGACCGTGCCTATCTGTTGATTGAAGGAAAAATATTTAAACATGGCTCAGCCGAAGAACTGGCCGAAGATGAACAGGTTCGCCGCCTGTACCTGGGTCGCAATTTTGAACTGAAGCGGAAAGATTATCTCCACGAGCAGGCTAACCGGGAAGCAAACGAATAAGCAATTTCGCAAGTCTGTTTAGTTTTTTTATCTTGCCAGCAACATGAGACTGCTGAGCCCAGCCATATCAAGATTAGCCCGCTTGCGCATGTGGCGCATCGAAAGCTGGATCAACAACCCGGCGGCAGCACAGCGTGAGGTGTTGCAGGATCTTGTTACCACTGCACAGTACACGCAATTCGGTCAGCAATACAAATTTGGCCAGCTCTTTAACCTGCGAGATTTTAAAAATACAGTTCCCGTTCATGAGTACGATGATCTGAAGCCATTTATTGAGCGGATGATGCTGGGCGAAGAAAATATTTTATGGCCTACGCCTGTAAAATGGTTTGCCAAAAGCAGCGGTACCACCAGCGATAAAAGCAAATTTATTCCTGTTAGTGAAGAGAGTTTGAACGACGGACATTACAAAGCCAGTAAGGATGTGCTTACACTTTACTACAATAACTTTCCGGCAAGCGATCTGCTCACCGGCAAAGGATTGGTAATTGGGGGCAGCCACAATGTGAATCAGCTGAACGATGAAATTCAGTTTGGCGATTTAAGTGCGGTACTGATGCAGAATGCACCTTTCTGGAGCAACTGGATACGTACCCCCGATTTAAGCATTGCCCTGATGGACGAATGGGAATCGAAAATTGAAAAACTGGCGCTGAGCACGGTTAACGAAAATGTTACTTCCATATCAGGCGTGCCCACCTGGAGCCTTGTATTGTTTCGGCGTATACTGGAGTTAACCGGTAAAAAAAACATGAGCGAAGTATGGCCTAATCTTGAGCTGTATATGCATGGCGGCGTTTCGTTTGTACCCTACCGTGAGCAGTTTCAACAGATTATTGGTAAGAGTGTAAATTATCTTGAAACATACAATGCCAGCGAAGGTTTTTTTGCAGCACAAGATCAGCCCGGCGAAGAAGGTATGCTGCTTTTCAGCGATCATGGTATTTTCTACGAGTTTATGCCCACCGAAGAATATGGCAACCGTTTTCCAAAAACAGTGGGGTTAGATAAAGTAGAGCTGAATAAAAACTACGCTATTATCATTAGCACCAATGGCGGTTTGTGGCGCTACCTTGTTGGCGATACGGTACAGTTTACTTCACTTGCGCCTTTCCGTATAAAAGTAAGCGGCCGTTTAAAACATTTTATTAATGCTTTCGGCGAAGAGTTGATTGTTGATAATACCGATAAAGCCATTGCCATTGCCTGCGAGCAAACAGGTGCCATCGTAAACGATTACACAGCAGCCCCTGTTTATTTTTCGCATAACAATACCGGTGCACACGAATGGTTAATTGAATTTGAAAAAGATCCTGTCGGGTTAAACGATTTTGTGTACGAGCTTGATACAGCATTAAAAAATATTAACAGCGATTACGAAGCCAAGCGGCATAAAAACATTGCATTGCGTTTACCTTTTGTACAACCCGTTTCAAAAGGAACATTTAACCGTTGGCTGGAAAGTAAGGGCAAACTGGGCGGACAGCATAAGGTGCCACGTTTAAGTAACGATCGCAGTTATGTAGATGAAATCCGCACCTTCAACACACCTGCATGAACCTGAAGAACAAACTCAAAGATTATAAATTCATACATTGGATCTATAACCTGTTGCACGCAAAACAGCTGCAGCACAATAAAGCAGCTTATAAAAAATACAACCTGCATAAGCCGCTGTTCGATTCCATCAGCAGCAAAGATTTTCCCGATAAAACATCCAGTGCCTGGCTCGACCTCAACGATTCTGCAACCGCAGTTACACAAAAAAAAGAATTCAGCCATTTCACCAACGAAGTGCAGGAACAGTTACTGCAATGGAGCAGCAAAGGATTTCTGCAGCTGAAACAGTATTTCAGCAATGAGCAGGCAGAAGAAGTAAACAAAGCTGTTGATGAACTCATCAACCAAAAACATTTGCCTGTAACACACGATAACAAAGTCATGTTTGGCTACAAACATGCGCCTGCCATAAAAAACATGATGCAGGATTGGGGATTGAAACAACTGCTGTCGTTTATTCTTGATAAAGAAGTAGTACCTTTTCAAACACTCAATTTTGTAAAAGGCAGCGGACAGCGTGCACACAGCGACAGTATTCATATGACCACTTATCCGCTGGGTTATTTAATTGCTGCATGGATTGCATTGGAAGATATTCATCCCGACAGTGGGCCTCTGTTTTATTATCCGGGCAGTCATAAACTTCCTTATTTATTAAATGATGATTTTGCCAACTACAGCTCCCGCTTTAAACTGGGCAATAAGCAATACAGCGATTATGAAGATGTAACGGAAGAAATCATCCGGCAATCGGGTTTACAACCCGAAGTGTTCTTACCCAAAAAAGGCGATGTACTCATCTGGCATGCCAACCTTATCCATGGTGGTATGCCTGTACTCAACCCTGCCTTAACCCGCAAGAGCATGGTTATACATTACTATGCAAAAGATGTAATTAAATACCACGAAATAACGGAACGTCCATCGTTAATGGAAGAAGAATAAAACCCTTTACTTTGTACAATTCAATTCTATAATTATGAAACTACTTGAAGGAAAAGTTGCTATTGTTACAGGTGCTGCACGTGGCATTGGTGAAGCTGTAGCAATAAAGTTTGCAGAACACGGAGCAAACGTTGCATTTACGTTTGTTAGCGACAGCAGTAAAGAAAAAGCAGCAGCGTTAGAACAAAAACTCACCTCACTTGGTGTAAAAGCAAAAGCTTATCAAAGCAATGCAGGCGATTTTGCTGCCTGCGAAGCTTTTGTAAATGATGTGTTGAAAGAATTTGGCACCATTGATATTTGCGTAAACAACGCCGGTATTTCAAAAGATAACCTGCTTTTGCGTATGAGCCCCGAGCAGTTTGAAGAGGTAATTAAAGTAAACCTCAATTCGGTATTTTACATGACCAAGCAGATTATTAAACCCATGATGAAAGCAAGAAGCGGCTCCATCATTAACATGAGCAGTGTAATTGGCGAAATGGGCAATGCCGGCCAAAGCAGCTATGCGGCAAGTAAAGCAGGTGTTATTGGCTTTACCAAATCGGTAGCGAAAGAGTTGGGCAGCCGCAATATCCGTTGCAATGCAATTGCGCCGGGGTTTGTAGAAACCGATATGACGAGCTATCTCAAAGAAGGTGAAGCGGCCGATAAATACAAAGCAGGTATTCCGCTGGGGCGTTTTGCAAGTGCAGAGGATATTGCCAATGTTACACTTTTCCTGGCCAGCGATTTAAGCAGTTATGTTACCGGCCAAACAATCAGTGCCTGCGGCGGCCTCAATATTTAATATTTTCCTCACAATCAATTGTTCGTATGAAAAATGATAAAGGCTATTGCGCCTTTATCATTTTTTTATACGAATCTCGCTCCGAGAAGTCTATTTTTACAGCCGGAATGAAGAAGTACGTCATCAGCATATTTTTACTGCTTGTGTTAAGCATTCAACTTTTGCCACTTGCGCAAATCAGTGCTGCTATGTACCAAAGTCAGCAAATGACCGAAGAATTGCCACACAGCGATACGCCGGTTACCCCTTCATTTACCGAAGAAATTCATAAGCACTTTGTTCATGTAAGTCATGAAGAGTTGATTCATCTTACAGAACTCCGCATCGTTGAACTTATTCAACATGCCGAAGCAATCTACTCCCGCTTTTCGGACGATGTACAAACTCAACCGCCCAACGCCTGATCCGGGTAATCTTTCTTTCACTCATTTTGTTACTGTACCTATGCAGAAGTTGCATCGCTAATGCGTACAGATAACATTCTTATTATTAACTCTGTTTATTTCCAACCGGAGAAACTGTTTACAGTTTCGGCAAAAGCCGTTGGAAATAACGTAAGCAATCAACATCGGTTAAACCCAAAACAATGAAGTTAGAAACGAAATATTTTAAAACAGACCTGCTCTCGGGGCTTGTTGTATTCCTGGTTGCTTTACCACTTTGCCTTGGTATTGCATTGGCCAGCGGAGCGCCTTTATTCTCCGGTATTATTACCGGTGTTATTGGTGGTATTATTGTTGGCTTTTTAAGTGCCTCCAACCTGAGTGTTACCGGCCCTGCTGCAGGCTTAACTGCCATTGTACTTGCAGGTATAACTACACTCGGCTCATTTGAACTTTTCCTGTTGGCTGTAATTATAGCCGGCGCATTTCAATTGCTGCTTGGCTTTGTTAAAGCAGGCACTATCTCCAACTACTTTCCATCGAACGTAATTGAAGGTATGCTTACAGGTATTGGGATAATTATTATACTGAAGCAGGTACCCCATGCTGTTGGTTACGATAAAGACAATGAAGGTGATTTTGCTTTTATTGAAAATAGTACCGGGCATAATACCCTTACAGCCATTACAGATGCCATTAATTCTATCCACTACGGTGCAGTTATTATTACTGTTGTTTGTATACTCATACTGGTTGCGTTTAATAAAATTGAGTTCCTCAAAAAACTTAAACTGATACCGGGTGGCCTGGTTGCTGTAATAGCAGGCGTGTTGCTAAATGAATTGTTTATTGCAACAGGTTCGGTGCTGGCAGTAGAAAAAGAACATCTTGTAAGTCTGCCGGTTCCATCCAGCTTCAACGATTTTATTAACCAGTTCAGCTTCCCCGATTTTTCAGGTCTTACCAACAGCTCAGTTTGGATATTGGGTTTAACCATTGCAATTGTTGCAAGTATTGAAACATTGCTTTGCCTTGAAGCCGCCGATAAAATGGATCCATTGAAACGTTATTCGAACGGTAACACAGAATTAAAAGCGCAGGGTATTGGTAATATTCTTGCCGGATTGATCGGCGGTTTGCCCATGACTTCTGTAATTGTACGCACATCGGCCAACATTAATTCCGGTGGTCGTACAAAGCTTTCAACCATTGCCCATGGGTTATTTCTGTTGCTTTCGGTTATTCTTATTCCAACTATTCTTAATAAAATTCCACTGGCTTCATTAGCAGCCATCTTAATTTTAATTGGTTTAAAACTGGCCAGTCCCAAGGTGTTTAAGCATATGTGGCACAATGGAAAATTCCAGTTTATACCGTTTATCATTACCGTGCTGGCTGTGGTGTTTACCGATTTATTAAAAGGTGTTGGTATTGGTCTTGTAGTAAGTATCCTGTTTATCCTGCGGGGGAATATGAAACTGGCCTACTTTTTCCGCAAAGACAGGCACAGGGAGGGCGAGCAGATAAAAATCAAGCTGGCGCAGGAAGTATCTTTCCTCAATAAGGCCGCTATTAAACAAACACTGGTACATTTACCTGCCAATAGCAATGTTTTAATTGATGCCAGTGAAACAGTTTATATTGATCATGACGTACTTGAACTGATAAAAGACTTTTTTGAATTCAGTTCGAAAGACAAAAACATTAAAGTAGATCTTGTTGGATTTAAGGAAGCGTATAAAATCGATAACACCATCAGCCACGTAAATGATGCTGATGAAGTACTTGAAAAAGAAGTTCTCTAAAAACAATCACTCACAAATTATACTCACAAACATGAAATCATACGAAAAACTTTTAGCTGAAAATAAAACATGGGCTGCCAATAAAGTAAAGCAGGATCCTGAATTTTTTAATCGTTTAGTTAACGTACAAACACCTGAATTTTTATGGATCGGCTGCAGCGACAGCCGTGTACCGCCCAATGAAATTACACAAACAGAACCCGGCGAAATTTTCATCCATCGTAATATCGCCAACATGGTTGTACATACCGACCTCAATATGTTGAGTGTACTGGAGTATGCCGTTAATGTGTTGAAAGTAAAACACGTAATTGTTTGCGGCCACTATGGTTGTGGTGGTGTAAAAGCAGCCATGACAAGAAAGAGCATTGGTTTAATTAATAAATGGCTGCGTAACATTAAAGATGTTTATCGTTTTCACCGTGATGAAATTGACAGCCTGCCGGATGAAGATGCACGTGTAAACAAACTGATTGAAATGAATGTGCAGGAGCAGGTAATTAATCTTGCTAAAACATCCATCGTTCAAAAAGCATGGAAAGAAAGACAAGCGCCGCATTTACACGGATGGGTGTACGATTTGCATGATGGCATTATTAACCCTGTATTTGAAATGGAAGCAGGTTCACATATTGATGAGTTGTACGAATTTGATAATCTATAATAAAAAAGCCCCGTTTTAAAACGGGGCTTTTTTTATGCTTCTACTTTTAAGTTTCGCTTTTTAATGTAAGCGTGCCATAAAATCATAGCAGCAATGGTACGGTAAGGCCTCCATGGTTCTGCAATGGCCAGCATTTCTTCTTTGCTTACGTGCGGATGCAACTGCTTGGTTTCTTTTAAACTGTTCACCAATGCTATATCGCCTAACGGAAACAGATCGGTTCGTTGCAATGCATGCATCAGGTACACATCGGTTGTCCAGTTACCGATTCCTTTTATGGATGTAAGCCGGGTTCTTACTTCTTCATCGGTCATTCCTGTAAATTTTTTCAACTGCAGCTTTTTGGTTGTCACAGCTGTTGCCAGCTCCTTTGCATATACCTGTTTCTGCCGTGTAAAATAACACTCACGTAATTCCTCGTTGCTCATGGCTAAAATTTTAGCGGGTGTAACGGCGCCAATCTTTGCTTTTAATTTTTTATAGGCTGCAAACGCTGCTGCTAAAGAAACCTGTTGTTCAAGTATCGTAAGAATAAGTGTTTCAAAACCCTGCTTGCGTGTCCACATTGGTGGATAGCCATGTTCTTTAATAATTGCTTTCAGATGTTTATCTTTTTTTGCAAGAAGATCGCAATAGGTTTGAAAATTGTCTGCAGAAAAGGTTTGAATCATTTGCTAAAAATATACAAGAGAACAACTAAAAATGCCTCTTGTTCAAGAGGCATTTAATTTTTATTGATGTGTGGCAGACATAGTAGCAGTTCAACTCTTTGCTTTAAATTTTGCGATTGCATTTTTGGTAAACTCGCTCAGCACTAATCTGCCACTGATCTTTGCCCGTTCAATCAACAGTTCATCCCAATGGTCGGTGCCTTTCCAGAAAACCTTTTTCATTTCGAGCATCGCTTCGGGTGAAGAATGAGATAATGTATTGGACAGTTTGGCAATCGATTCATCCATCGATTCAACTGTTGGATGCACTTCAGCAAACAAACCTTTTCGTTTAGCCCATTCACTGTTTCGCCAGCTGCCTGCATCAATTGCCAGTTGCGAAAATGCCGAGGTACCAATCTTACGCTCAACGGCAGGACCAACTACAAACGGACCAATGCCTACTGCCAGTTCACTGAGCTTTACATCTGCCCCTTCAACAGCAATAGCATAATCAACTGCAGCTGCTAAACCAACCCCACCGCCTACACATTTACCATGTATGCGGCCAATTACTAACTGATGGCATTTACGCAATGCATTGATGACATGTGCAAAGCCACTGAAAAACAGCAGCCCTTCTTTTTCATTTTTAATAGCGGTAAGCTCTTCAAAACTTGCACCGGCGCAAAATGCTTTTTCACCAGCCGATTTTAATACGATCACCAATACTTTCGGATCTGCAGCTATCTGTGTAATATGGTGTGCCAGTTGCTGCAACATAGAAGAAGGAAGCGAATTACTTTGCGGATGGAAAAATTCAATCGTTGCAATTCCCTGATGAACTTCTTTTTTTACGTACGGTTCATTAATCGATGTTATCATAAAACGCCTTTTATTAGTCTTAAGTTACTACGCTATCTGCTTAAAAGCAATGCTTATTGCTTTAATTTCTTTACCATGGTTAAAATGGTAGCTACACCCGTCAGCTCATCCGTTTCATCAAAAAATTCCACCAGCCATTTCACAATTCCTTTTTCAATATCATCGCCTCTCTTAAAATCCTCGGGCTTCTCTACAATGCGTCTATCGTTCGGTAATTTTTCTTTACAAGTAAAACGAATGTATACTTCCGCACCCGGATAAACAGGTTTGGTAAACCGCAACTCATCAATTCCATAATTCAACAGTACGGGGTTTATTTCATAACTGTCAACAAACAAACCGGCCGCAATGCTCATAATAAAATAACCATGCGCTACCTGCTGTTCAAACATGGTTCCTGTAAAATCGGTGGTTTTAATATGTGCGTAGAAATGATCGCCGCTTAAATCGGCAAAACGATCAATGTCTTCGCTGGTGATCATTCGTTTTTCGGTGATGATCTGATCGCCGATCTGCAGCTCTTCAAAATATTTTTTAAACGGATGTTTGCCGGGGTCTTTTCCTTGTGCGTTTTGCTGATACACATTGGTAACAGCAGTCAGCGTTGTGGGCGAACCTTGTATGGCTGTGCGTTGCAGATAATGTTTTACACCACGCAGTCCGCCCATTTCTTCACCACCACCGGCACGGCCGGGACCACCATGCACCAGCAATGGCAATGGCGAACCATGACCTGTACTTTCTTTGGCGCATTCGTTGTTTAACACCAGTATACGACCGTGATGTGTTGCGGCACCAATAACATATTGGCGTGCAGTTTTATGATCGGCAGTAACAACAGAAGAACACAAACTACCCTTGCCCAACTTACTTAATGCAATGGCTTCATCCATTGTTTTGTAAGGCATGATGGTACTCACCGGGCCGAACGCTTCCACTTCATGCACTTCTTTCGAAGCAAATGGTTTTTCATTCATCAATAATATGGGCGAAAGAAAAGCACCTTTGTTTGCATCGGCATCTACCACATCCACACTATCTAAACTGCCATATACAATTTGCGAAGAGGCCAATAATTTCTGCACCTGTTCCCGCACTTCTCTGCGCTGTGATTCGCCTGCAAGCGAACCCATCCGCACTTTTTCATTGAGCGGATTACCAATGGTTGTTTGCGCAAGCGAAGTTGCAATTGCCTTCCACAGATCTTCCATTTTAGTTTCCGGTACAAATATTCTCCGGATGCCTGTACAACGCTGCCCTGCTTTCAAGGTCATTTCTTTGCGTACTTCCTTTACAAAAATGTCCCACTCCGGCATACTGGGATTCACATCATCGCCCAATACAATACAGTTGAGCGAATCGGCTTCCATATTGAAGGGCACATTTTCTCTGAGAATATTTGCATTACTCTTCAGCAGTAAACCTGTTGATGCACTACCTGTAAATGTTACTACATCCTGGCTGTTTACATGATCGAGCAAATTGCCTGCACTGCCACAGATCAACTGCAAGGCACCTTCGGGTAAAATTTTAGAAGCAATGATTTCCTTCACCACTGCTTCGGTTAAATAAGCAGTTACTGTTGCAGGTTTAACTACAGCAGGAACACCTGCCAATAAATTGACAGCAATTTTCTCCAGCATTCCCCACACAGGAAAGTTAAACGCATTGATGTGCACCGCTACCCCTTCTTTAGGCGAAAGAATATGCGTACCCATAAATGTATTGTTCTTGCTGAGGTTGTGGCTTTCGCCATCGATGCAAATCACATCATCAGTAAATTTGCGACGTAACGATGCGTTGGCAAATAAATTACCAATACCACCTTCAATATCTACCCAGCTATCGGCTTTAGTAGCACCTGTCTGGTAAGAGACTGCATAAAATTTATTGAGATGATTCCGCAGATGCAAGGCCAATGCCTTCAACATATTCCCCCGTTCATGAAAAGTCATCTTACGCAAGGCGGGATTGCCCACGGTTCGTGCATAATGCAGTATCGATTGAAAATCTAATCCCTTTGTAGATGCTGTTGCCACGGGCTCGCCGGTAACGGCGTTGTATAAAAGCTGACCATCACCGTCGCCATTGATCCAGCTTCCGGTAATATAGTTACCAAGTTTATTCATATGCTAATAATCGTTAGGTTAACGAAGGTAAGACAGGAAGCAGGTTCAGAAATTGAGGTCTTGCATTTTTCTTGCCTTACAACAACCCAAATTGTCGGAGATGATGCGTTACATGTTTGTAATGCAGCCGTACCCATTCTTCGTAATTCAGTTCGCCAAATACCGGATGCACTGCTGTCATTTCCGGTTCATTGGCATAGAGTTGAAAAAAATAGTTCACTTCAGCGATTACCTCCTGCATCGCTTCATCCACACTTGCATATCTGTGCGGCAACGGTTCTTCACCAATAATGCTTGTGGGCGCCTTTGTGTTTTCACGAAAGGGTTTATCACTCATTAAAAATTCTTTGAGCTTCGGCATATGTTCCGGGGGCGATACAAATGGGTAATGCTGTTTTTGTGTTGAAACCTGGAAAAAATCGGCTACATGTTCCAGCATTTGCTGAAAATCCATTTTGCCCCATTTAGGTTGAACAGAAATGTCAGCAACACGAATGTTTGGTATGTATTCGTCTTTGAGAAAACTTAGTTGCTTTTGCATAGTAATTTTTTTCGTTTTCAAATGTACAAGAGTTTATGTCTGCAGTAGAGTCCAAAAAAAATCCCGTGCACGTTCGTACACGGGACCCTTTTATCAGGATTACGCTTAAATCTTATCCTAAAGCTACACGCTTAAACGAAGTTACTTTCACATCGCCGGCACCTTTCAGGTAATCAGCAACGCTTTTTGAACTGTCTTTTACAAACGCCTGTGCTAATAAAGTTTGTTCTTTAAAGAACGCATTCATTTTACCTTCAGCGATTTTAGCAATCATTTCTTCAGGTTTGCCGGCCATTTTCGGATCTTGTTTCATTACATCCAGAATAATGTCTTTTTCACGAGCTACTACATCAGCAGGTACGCTGTCTGCATCAACTGCTACAGGGTTCATAGCTGCAATCTGCATGGCAACATCTTTACCTGCTTCAGCAGCTTCTTTATCTAAACCAACCAATACACCCATACGGTAAGCACCGTGAATGTAAGATGCTACATAAGGAGCTTCAATACGCTCAAACTTGCTTACACCGATTTTTTCGCCGATAGCAGCGAGTTTATCGTTAATGAGATCAGCAACTTTTGCACCGTTTACATCAGCAGCATTCAGTTCATCAACACTTTTTACATCGTTAGCTACGGCAGCATCTGCAATAGATTGTGCAAAGGCAACGAAGTCTGCATTCTTACTTACGAAATCTGTTTCGCAGCTGATGCATACAACAAAACCTACTTTATGGTCTGCACTTGTTTGTGCAATTACCACACCTTCTTTCGCTTCACGGTCGCTGCGTTTTGCAGCTACTTTCTGGCCTTGTTTACGTAACCAGTCGATCGCAGCTTCAAAGTCGCCGTTTGTTTCAGTTAACGCTTTGCGGCAATCCATCATACCCGCACCAGTTGCCTGGCGGAGCTTATTAATATCCTGTGCACTAATTGTTACAGTTGACATTGTATAAAATTTGAAAATTTAAAATCAGGTTCATTCAAAAATGCTTTCTGCAAAAGTTCATGATTCAACTTACGCAGAAAGCATTTTATTTTATGAGATTGTTATTCTTCTCAAGGCTTACTTTCTGCAGAAATTATCTTGCAGAAGTACGCTTTTGTGTGCTTGGTACACGACGCTTTGGTGCGCCACCAGGACCACCGGCGTTACCACCAGCGCCTCTGTTACCACCACGGCCACCACGACCACCTCTGTCTCTTCCGCCTTCTTCACCTTCGTCGAACTTAGGACCTCTTTCTTCTACTTCTTCAGTTTCATCTTCTTCCTTATCAACCTGGCGTTCTGCCAAACCTTCTGCAATTGCAGCAGTGAGGTATTGGGTAATGATAGCGATCGATTTTGTTGCATCATCGTTACCCGGAATGAAGTAATCTACTTTATTCGGATCGCAGTTCGTATCAACCAAACCAAATGTAGTGATGCCTAAACGCTTCGCTTCAGCCAAACCAATGTGCTCGTGACCAATGTCAACCAGGAACAAAGCAGCAGGAATACGGCTCATATTAGCGATACCGCCTAATACTTTTTCCATTTTCTCTTTATCACGGCTCAGTTGTAAACGCTCTTTCTTTGTAATGCTGTCGAAAGAACCATCATTCAGCATTTTTTCAATGCTCTGCATTTTCTTTACGCTCTTACGAACTGTGTTGAAGTTTGTTAACATACCACCTAACCAACGGTCAGTTACATAAGGCATGTTTACTTTTTGTGCACATTCGGTAACAATTTCTTTTGCTTGTTTCTTGGTAGCAACAAACATGATTTTTTTACCGCTGCGTGCCAGCTGTTTCATTGCAGCTGCAGTTTCCTGCAATCCTTCAACTGTTTTGTTGAGGTCGATGATGTGAATACCTTTCTTTTCAGCAAAGATGTAAGGCAACATCTTGGGATTCCACTTCTTCTTCAGGTGACCAAAGTGTACACCCGCTTCGAGTAATTGCTGTTGTAATGAAGTGTTATTTTCCATTATAATTTGTTTATCGTTTTTTGTTTCTTGTTTCTTGTTTGGCCGGGGGAAAGTGGTTTAACAATAAACCACAAACCCACAACCATAAACTATATTAACGTTTAGAGAACTGGTAGCTACGACGAGCTTTCTTCTTACCAAATTTCTTACGTTCAACACCACGTGGATCACGCTTCAGTAAACCTGCAGCTTTCAACACAGGACGATACTCAGGATTCACTTCCAGCAACGCACGGGCAATACCCAGTTTCACTGCTTCTGCCTGACCTTTAATACCACCGCCGTTTGCGTTGATTTTAACATCAAACTTATCTAATGATTCAATTGTTTTTAAAGGAGCTTCTACCTGGTTTTGTAAATAAACCAAGCTGAAATATTCTTTGTAATTTTTGTCGTTCACGGTAATGTTTCCGTTACCCTTGCTGATAAACACACGGGTAATGGCTTCTTTACGGCGACCAACTGCGTTTTTTTGCTTTTCCATTTATAAGGAATTTGAAAATTTGAAAATTTGAAATGATTAGAACTTCAGTTCTTTAGGTTGTTGTGCAATGTGTGCGTGTTTATCGCCAGCGTATACAAACAACTTCTTGTACATTTTGCGGCCAAGACGGTTCTTTGGTAACATGCCTTTAATTGCACGCTCCAATACCACTTCCGGACGACGACGCAGAAGGTCTTTAGCGATTTCAATTTTCTGACCACCAGGATAACCACTAAAGTTTTGGTACTCTTTGTAGTTCACTTTATCACCAGTGAATTTTACTTTTTCTGCGTTGATGATGATTACGTAATCGCCACAATCAACGTGAGGAGTGTAATAGGCTTTGTTTTTGCCACGAAGGATCGCAGCAATCTTTGAACTCATGCGTCCAACGGTTTGATTGGTGCCGTCCACAACGTACCAGTTACGTTGCACGGTAGCCTCGTTCGCATGCTTCGTAGTGAAATGTAATTTGCTCATTGTATTTAATTTTTACCACGCCATCCCGTGGTTATTAGAAAAATCCCGTTTTTTGGAACGGGTCGCAAAGGTAGCCCAGCTTACAGCAAACTGCCAAAGAAAGCGGAAAGTATTTTTCACCCTGCTTTTATAACACACTGATTTACAGTAAAAATTTTGCACAAAATTTTTACTGTGTTGCTAAAACCCTTGCCAAATGGGCAAAAAAGTAACTCTGATTAGTTAAAAGATGCGCCTGTAAAGCGTCACAAACGATTTAATATCCAGCAGAAGGGCACTTGTAAGATGTAATACTGAAGGTTACCCCAACAGTTGCCATGATGTATTGATCTTTCTGGCCGCTAAATCCACGTTGCGAACCAGCCACGCCAATACGGCTGCCTGTTTCGTAACTGCGATCCTGCAAAAAAGAAGCCGGCGAACCAACCGGAAAAGCAGCAAGACCAGCGTAGGTTCCGGAAACATCATCCATAAAATCGGTTGTGGTAAACCGGTGAGCTATTTCGAAATTGATATTTGTTTTATCGTTCAGCGCATATTTTACGCCTACACCTACAGGAAATGCAAATGCCGTGGTTGAGTAAAATTTACGATTCGGATATGCCGCAGAACCCTGACCCTCTGTACCAAGCGGACGCAGGAAATATTTCGTGTTATCGAGATAAGCGTAAGGATCGAAATTGAAAACACCGGCGCCAAAAGTAATGTAAGGTGTAAAACGCTCATCGGGATTGATGGGGTTAAAGCGAAAGAAATTAAAATCGCCCTGCACCATTAACTCCCAAAGATTGGTATTGAAACTAAGGTTGCGGCGCATGCGAAACTCATTCTTCTTTTCGTAAATATCGCTGTAGCCAAGCTGGGCAAAATTGGCACCAATGCGCACAGCAACATAACTGTTTATTTGTTTACGAAAGAAAACACCGCCTGCTATTTTCGGCCTGTTGAGCTTTTTGTTGGGGTTTAAATCGCCAAAATAATGTGCGGCACCAAGCTGCACACCAAACTCGCCTTCATGGCGGTAGCCGTCGTATTGGGCAAACAGATCTGTAGACAATTGGGTTAACAGGAAAAGAGAAAAGAGGATTTTTTTCATCAGTTTATTATCTCAAAAATGTAATAACGCAAATATCACGGTTTTCATATACGCAGCACCATGTGTATGCATTTTTTAATTTCTGCGATCGAGACCCCACGAAAGTTTGTTGCGTAATGTTTGCAGAAAGTTATTTTCGTTTAAACGGATGAGGCTAACTGTAAACTCTTCCCGTTTTACTGCCAACTGTATGGTTTTCTGCACAATTTCTTTGCGTGAATCAAGGGTACAGAGAAAGCTGTCGGCTCTGCCTTCAATTTCAAACGAAATAATATTGTTATCGGGCACAACAATTGGCCGTACGTTGAGATTATGTGGTGCAACGGGTGTAATAACAAAACTTCTTGAATCGGGGAAAACCACCGGACCATTGCAACTTAATGAATAGCCGGTAGAACCTGTAGGTGTGGCAACAATCAATCCATCGGCCCAATAGCTGTTCAAAAACTCACCATTGAGATAGGCGTGTATTTTTATCATGGATGATGTATCGAGCTTATGAATTGCAAACTCATTTAATCCATAGGGTGTATCGCCAAAGAGCGGCATGTTACTATCGAGGTGAATGAGCGTACGCTCATCTTCTACATACGTATGATTTTTTAATGAGGCTACTACTGTTTCCAGCTCTTCACGGCCAATACTGGCCAAAAAACCTAAACGGCCGAAATTAATACCGAGTAAGGGAATGGGCTGATCACGAACCATTGTAACCGTGTCAAGCAATGTACCATCGCCACCAAGACTGATCATGCACTCGAATGTATCATCCAGATCGTCGTACGAATGAAATAAAAGCGGCTCGTGACCGAAGGATATATCCTGCTTAATCTGTTCAAAAAATCCCCTGTAAATAACTGCCTGAATATTGTTGGCTTCTAACTCCTGTAATAAGCGCTGAATATCTTCTTTTTGATCAGACTCGTAAACTCTGCTGTAGATTGCTACTTTCATCTGTTTAATATTAATTTATATACAGCCACATCGTTTATGCACTTTGTCTTCACTTTTAAGCTCAAACGGCGTAAAGCGATAACAAGATTACAGACAGAGTTTATTAACGACTTAAAAATCTCTGCGCATATGTAAAAATAATCCCTTTTGTCCCAACTGGTTAAATGAATATTCGAAACGGGCAACAAAATCGTAATAGCTTAATACATCTATACCTGCGCCGTAAGTATACAAAAACCGGTTATTTAAAATACTGTTGCTTACAGCAGGTAAATGGCTTGCACCAATATCGCCATACACTTTTGCAACAATCTTAAACGGTATTTTTTTATACTTTTCGTTTTTAATAATAAATGTGGGCACATTAATATTGGCTACTTCCTGTCGCAACGTTGATTTTAAAATGCCGGCCTGTACACCATCAATTACATAATATTCAAGCCCACGTAAAAACCAATCGCCGTAACCAAGTGCAGCCATGTTATACATGGGTTGTTTAAACGGAACTTTTACCATGTAATAGCCAACAATTGATGCAGATGTTTTCTTTGATAATTGAAAAAACTTGCCGCCTTTGCCCTGGAACTGCCACAGGTTCATTCCTTTTGCGCCTAAACCTCGTTGTGTAAACGATGCGCTGAAAAGAAAGCCCTTCCAGGGATACACGTTGTTGTTTGCATTGAAATATTGATAAGTGTAAACAAATTCGCCATAGCGTTGTCTCGATTTGTTATCGGTAAAATAAGGAAGATATCCTTTTATCGTGTTGTTGGTAATAATGGCGCCAATGGTATCGGGAACAAGCTCATCAACAAAACTCAAACGAAATGCATGGCGGTGATTAACGCCTTTACGTATGGTATAACCTGCTTCTACTTTAACGGTTGTGCGTACAAATGCATTAATCTGTGCATTGCTTACCGGAAAAAAAACCTGTTTGTTACTGTCTGTTGCATAGGCCATTTGCCTCGACTGTTTGTAAAATATACCTCCAAGAAAACCCCTTTCCAGTTTTTTATCTGCATAAGGCTGTTCGTAAAAAACAGAATACTCTCTTGTATAACCATTAATGAAATTGAAATTGAGTTTATCTCTTCGGCCCGATACATTATCCCAATTCAATTTCAAACCATAGTTAACCCGCTCTAAACTTCCCCCCTGTTCAATTAACCATTGGTTCGGGTTACGATCTACCAGTTTAAAATAGGGTGATGGAAAAATATACCACCGCTCTTTTACATCAAACAAAACATCTACATGTCGCTCATCCCAATTTGTAATGCGTGGTATCACTTCCAAGAATAACTGTGTATTAAACACATTCATTCTTGCCTGCTCAATGGCTGCTTCTAACTGGTTGCCTAAATATTTTGATCCTGCACGAAACGGTACTTCCCGAAGTATGATGTAATCTTTTGTGCGTTTGTGCCCGTTGATTGTAACAGATCGAATAATGAGTTCGGCCGTATCCGGAAACTGACGAATAATTTTTTGAAGACGTTCTTTGGCTGTGTCTATTGAAACGGAAGGTTGTGCAGATAAATGCTGTGTTACCATTTGCAACACAAAGAATAAACAGATGCTATTAATCAGTTTTGGCCGCATTATTCATTTTCTGCTAAGGACAGATTCTAAATGTACTATGAAAAACGCAGAAAAAATTGCCCGGCAAAAGAAACTAAATGTTAAGATAGTTCATGAGGTGATCGTAATTCAAACGCAACTCTTCTTCTGAAAGATTTTCGCCAAAATACTGAATTACATTGTACTCGTACCGTTCAAACGATGCAAGTATATCCTGTATATCGTTTTTGTTTACTTTAATCGCCACCATTAATTCGCCCGAAGAAGGATCGGTCCAGGTATTTAAATGAATAATGCGTGCATTATTCGATTCAACAATACGGCCGATTTCGGAAATATAAAAACTGGTTGGTTTTATTTGCAGAATGATGATGCCACCCGGCACATGTGCAGCGTTATAGTTAGAGGCAGCATGCAGCAATTGTTCTCTTGTAATAATGCCCAGCAACTCGCCATCTTCCCGCACAACAGGTAATAAACTTAATTTCTGCTGATGCATCATTTTAAGCGGCACCAGAAAAAAATCGGCAGGGTTTACCTGCACCGGCACACCTGTATGCAAAAGGGTTGACACAGCAGAACGTTCATCTGCATTTTCTGCTTCGTCTTCTGTAATTAGCCCAAGATATTTATGCTGATCAACAACCGGCAATTCGCTTACCCTGTGTTCCTCCATGAAATCCAACGCCTGCCGAACCGTATCTGTGGCCTGTAGAGCGGGGATATCGTTTGTTATGAGTTCGGAGGCTGTCATTTTTTTTATTCAGATTTAAACAGGTACAGGTGTATTTAATTTCGTAAGGAATCCGTTAAGTATTTCATTAAACTCATCGGGCCTTTCCATCATTGGGGCGTGCCCGCATTTATCTATGAGATGAAGCTCTGAGTTTGGAATAAGTTTATTAAACTCTTTACCTACAAACGGTGGTGTAATGGTATCGTTATTACCCCAAATAAGCAGAGTTGGCGTTTTAATTTCTTTGAGTTCATCGCCCAGGTTATTGCGAATGGCACTTTTAGCTAATGCAATTACCTTAATAACTTTAATTCGCTGGTTTACGATATCGTATACCTCATCAACCAGTTCTTTCGTTGCCATGGCCGGATCATAAAATGTTACTTCCGTTTTTTTACGGATGTATTCATAATCGCCCCGTTTAGGATACGTATCGCCCATTCCGTTTTCGAACAGACCCGAACTACCGGTAAGTATAAGTGATTTTATACGTTCAGGATGCTTCAGCACATGTACCAATGCCACATGACCACCCAGCGAGTTACCTAATAAATGAATATTCTTATAGTCTTTAAACTCAATAAATTTCTGCACGTGCTTTTCTAAACCACCTACAGTTGTATGCAGAAGATCCAGATCAAATAACGGAAGCATCGGCACAACTACTTTATTGCGCTTGCTGAAATAATCGATGAGGTCTTTAAAGTTACTTAGCGCACCAAATAACCCATGCAGCAACATAAGCGGCTCGCCTTCGCCCGCTTCAATGTATTTGAATTTTCCTTCCTGTATAATTTCGTAGTTCATGTATTGGCAGCAAATAACACTTGTTAATTGCTAAAATAGTTGATTTGACTGAAAAATTGTAATTCAGTTACAGAATGATTCTATTGTGGCTTCAGTTCTGTTCCCAGCTTTTCGAAAAACTGCTGCAGTTCCGAAAACATATTACTGAAGATGGGTATTACTACACCAATCATCTCTATAACTTTTGGCCCTACCGGTGCAATATATGTATATGCAACAGATGTTGTTCTTGCTTCTTCGGTTATCAGTTTCAACTGTGTCCCATAAAAAAACAACACACTTAAAATAAGCAGGTACATACAGGCATATATCAACACACCACCTAGCTTATTTAACCAACCCATCCAAGCAAGATCCATTGCTTTCTCAATCAATTTTGCAACCGATCGTACGGCCAGCACCACTAATAAAAACACAAGTGCGAATGCCAGAAACGGTAACCATTGTACGTTGATATTGGTGGATTGTGCCAACCAGGATGCCACTACTGTACTTAATTTAAGTGCCGCAGCTAACCCTATAATAAAAGCCAGTATAGAAAACACCGCAATGATTAACCCATTGCGGATTCCCTTAACAGTAGCAAACACCAGGGCTATAGCCACAAGAATATCAATAAACATGTATTACTTGCTTAAAAGCTCTTTTACCACAGCGCTGATAGTCTTACCATCGGCCTGGCCTGCAAGTTGTTTACTGGCGGCGCCCATTACTTTGCCCATATCTGCAGCAGAGGTGGCACCTACTTCGGCAATAATGCCGGCAACAATCGTCTTCAGCTCATCAGCTCCCAGTTGTTTGGGCAAAAACTGCTCAATGATATTTATTTCCTCCTCTTCTTTCTGTGCCAGATCGGTACGGTTCTGTTGCTGAAAAATTTCTAACGAATCTTTCCGTTGTTTCACCAGTTTCTGCAACAATTTAATTTCATCATCGGCTGTAATTTCTCCACTACCTCCCGATGTTTTAGCCAGCAAAATAGCTGCTTTAATTGCTCTTAAACCACGCAAGGCTGCTTCGTCTTTTGCTTTCATGGCGTCTTTCATTTTCGCCATGATGTTTTGTTCGAGACTCATATGCTGTTACTGATTTTGTTGAAGTTGACTTTTTTTGAATTTTGCCATAAAGCCTTTTGCAAACTCTTTCATTTCTGCACTCAGCTCGGGCTGGTTGGTGGCACGGTTAAATGTATCGGCCATGGTCATTAACAACTGATAATAAAAATCAGCCATTTCATCCACCATCATATCTTTTGTCCAGAGGTCAATACGAAGAGCCGATTTATCAGCACCGTCCCAAAATGCAACCATCATCGCTTTGGCCACCTGCTCCATGTCGGCACTGCTGTCGCTGGCTTTCCATTTAATTTGTTCGGGCACTTTCTGGTCGTCCAGATATACGTCAATTGAAATATTACTTTTATGCATAGTATAAATTGAGGGGCAAAGGTACGTTATTCGGCAGTGGCAGCCAGTTGAATGCAGTGCCACATTTTTTCTGCGGCCTCATCCCAATTATACAGCGCCGCCCGATCCTTTCCATTAGCAATTAACCGGCTGCGCAGGGCTTCGTCTTTATAGATCAGCATCATTTTATCTGCAATATCCTCTGCACTTTCAGGGTTTACATACAAATAAGCATCGGCGCCCACTTCGGGCATAGCGCTGGTATTTGATACAATGGCCGGCACCCCGCTTTGCAGCGCTTCTAATGGCGGCACCGCAAAGCCTTCAAAATACGAGGGATACACCATTGCGTAAGCAGAAGCAGTTAATAGGGCTAACTCCCGGCGATCAATATAGCCCGTCAGTACAACATCGTGCCGAAATTTGAACGTGCTGAGAAGTTTGGTAAATGCATCTGTTTTCCAGGCCAGCCGCCCGGCAATTACTAATTTCATATTGCTGCGAAGCCGCTTTTTAAACTGCGAAAACGCCTTCAGCAGATTAATTAAATTCTTTCGTGGATGAATAGACCCTGTATATAAAAAGAATTCTGCTCCAGCTGTGTATTTTGCTTTCACCTTTTCACTCTCTTCATATTCTACAGGCTGAAATATTGCATTTGCGGCATTGCCTACTATCTGCAGCTTATCAGCCGGCACCTGAAAATGCTGCAGAATATCCTGTTTTGAATACTCAGAAACAGTGATCACTTGCTTTGCTTTGTTTATGAAGCGCCTGGTATTTTTTTGATAAAAGCTGAGATGCGCTTTTGAAATAAAATGAGGGTAATGCAAAAAAGCAAGATCGTGTACAACAAGGCACTGCGGAACATTCGTCGTTAATGAGCAAAACCCATCTGCACTAACAAATACATCCGCCTTTATACGTCTTAAATACAATGGCACCATCCAGTTGTACCAAACTGTCCAAGCAAACGGAAACCTGGCTTGCGGTTTAATAATTACAGGATGAACATTGGGCGCATAAATAAACTTTCCATCAAAAGGCCTGTCGAAAAAGAAATAAAAATCATGCTCCGGATGATTTTTTACGATGCGTGAAAAAAGTTCGTCTATATAATAACCGTACCCTTCAAGTTTATCGGTAAGTAAAGCTCTTGTATTTACTGCAATCACCATAAAGTGAGCGCAAAGTTAGGTTTGAAAACGATTGATAATTTTTCGTGTACCAGCTGTAATAAATACGCAAATCGTGCAGGCATGATCGTTGAATTCCTAAGCAGTTATTCAAAAGAAGTACTATAGGAATTGAGCGAACAGGCAATTAGTTTTGCTTTTGATGAAGAAAAAATATGCTTTTGAAAATGCAAATGCGGTTTAAGAGTACTGAAACTGCAGAAAATACGGTCTCGATTATTAGCGTTTTCACTTAAAATTCAAAAAGATTTTCATTCACATAAAAAAAATTTCAGGGCTGAAAAGTTTGGAACAGTAATTGCTAATTATAAGATGTCTTTGAGCAGAACAAAAATATCATAAGCAATTAATTATCTGTTGTTTATGATTTATAAATAATTCTTTCGCAACAGGGAAGAGTCAGGATACATTGATGGTTTTACAATGTGGATTTTGGGTAAACGACCCCGCTTTCCAGCGGGGTCAATTTTTTTTTATAGGTTAACACCTATTGTATGAAATGAAAGCGCTTTCTACATTTGTTATGTAATCCAGTATTCACTATCAAAACCGTATTCTATGAAACAGCTAGTCTTAGTACTTGCATTAAGTATTCTATCTACTTACTCCTTCTCACAAGAAGTTACATTTGAATCAGGACGTCAAAAGCACGACAACAAACCAGCAATGTTTGGTACTGTCAGCAGCCGTTTTGCACCTTCGCAAACGTTTATTAACGATGTAATGAATTTCCGCTTAAATCAACAGGTTGATCTGTTTATTACAAACGGACTCCGGTTGAAAGGACAGGTTACATCTATTACAAGTGATGCTCCCGGTTTAACGACTGTAACAATCCAATCAACAGATCGTCCCGGTCTTCTTCTTTCCATTTCAAAAACAACTTTACCCGATCAAACTGTTACCTACCGTGGTATTATGATCAGTAAAAAACACAGCGATATGCTGATGATGGAAAAAGATCCTGTTACCGGTAACTATACCTGGAATAAAAAACAGGTATCACATATGTTAGCTGACTAAAATACCTGTTCCAGCGGGTATTGATAAACTATAAAAATCCAATAACTATGACACGCAATCTCATCATGAGCCTAGTTGCCGTTTTCGCAACAACAGCTTTTACTGCACAAGCGCAGGTACCAAAACTTAATAGTAATCCAGGAGCCAGCGCAACCATTTTTCTTGATTTTGACGGACAAACTGTAAGCACACCTTATTGGAATAGCGGCATGACTTTCTACGCTACTCCTTCTGGCTTAACTAATACACAGATTACAACAACCTTTTTCCAGGTTGCTGAAGATTTCAATCCGTTTAACATAAATGTTACAACAGATTCCACGGTATATTTTGCCGCTCCTATTAATAAAAGACAGCGGATCATTATTACTTCTTACAGCAGTTGGTATGGTAATGCCGGTGGTGTTGCCTACCTCGAATCGTTCCGATGGGGCTTGGAAATTCCCGGATTTGTGTTTGCAAATCTTTTAAAATATAACGAAAAAAATATTGGTGAAGCATCGTCACACGAAACAGGACACACATTGGGTCTTAACCACCAAACGTTATATGATGCCAACTGTAACTATGTATATGAATACAATCCTGGAACAGGTTCTGGTGAAACAAGCTGGGCACCGATCATGGGCAACAGTTATGGTAAAACACTTACCCTTTGGCATAAAGGAACATCAACAGGATGTAATACAATTCAAGATGATTTATCAATTCTCTCAGGAAATGCTAATGGATTTGGTTATAAAACAGACTCTGTAGGTAATACATACCGCCAAGCAACTGCAGTACCAATGGTGCAAAGTGCTCCTTTGAATAACCAGCCATCAACAACCGGTTTTAACGTAAGCAGCCTGATCAATACAACAACAGATGTAGATATTTTTAAGATCGATGTTACAAGCACTTCACGTTTTCAAATAACTGCAAAAGGTTCTGCAGGCACAGCATCCAAGCCCAACGTAGATATCAGAATGAGTATTCTCGATTCACGTGGGAATGTAATTAACACATACAATCCGCCTAATACCCTGGATGTAAACATTGATAGTACTATTAACACTGGAACATATTACCTCAGTATTTCGAATGTTTCAAATCAGAACGTTTCAAATTTTGGTATGCTCGGCGATTATTCTATTAGCGGTGCAGCATTGCCCTCAACTTTACCTGTACAAAGCATGAAACTAAACGGTCGTGCTGCTAACAACAAACACGAATTAAACTGGAACATTGTTGCAGATGAGCCCATTGAAAGCATTTCAATTGAAACATCAACAAACGGCAGCAGCTTCTCAGCTTTACAAAAAGTAGGCGGCACCAGCACAGCTTACGATTATCAGCCTTCAGAAAAGAAAACCATTTTCTACCGTCTGCTGGTAACAACCGCTTCACAGCTTAAATACTACTCAAACGTAGTTGCATTGCGTGAAGTAACAAACAGTTCAAAATTTGATGTTGTAACCAACATCATCAACAAAAATGAAATCGCTCTTAACAGTAAAGGCAACTTTAACTGGCGTGTACTGGATATGAGCGGTCGTGCCGTTGCTAACGGTCGTACAACAACCGGTTATAATGTGTTACCAACCGGCTCTCTCAACAGTGGTATGTATCTTTTACAAATCATCGATGGAAGTGACATTACAACACAGAAAATAGTAAGACAATAGTTTTTTTGATAGTCATAGTTTACCACTGGAACCAGCTGCCCCCTCAAAAGGGCAGCTTTTTTTATCAACCCTTTGCTTACATTTGCTTTTATTCATTTTATGGAATACAATACAACAAGGAATCATTTGACCATTCGTGAGTATGGACGGCACATCCAGAAAATGGTCGATCATATTATTACAATCGAAGATCGCCAGAAGCGTCAGGAGCAGGCACATGTGGTAATTGAGCTGATGGGCTTTCTGAACCCGCATTTAAAAAATGTAGAAGATTTCCGTCATAAACTTTGGGACCACCTGTTCCTTATTTCAGATTTTAAACTGGATGTGGACAGCCCTTACCCCATTCCTACAAGGGAATCGTTAAAAGCAAAACCCGAACGTTTGCCTTATCCAAAGCGTCATCCCCGCTATAATCACCTTGGAAAAAACATTGAAGTGGTGATTGATAAAGCGCTGAAAGAAGAGAACCCCGAAAAGAAACAGGGCTTTGCCAATGCCATTGCTTATTACATGAAGCTGGCGTACAACAACTGGCACAAAGAAAATATTCATGACGATGCAATTCAGGCAGAACTGAGCGCCTTAACAAAAGGCGAGCTTGAGTTCAACAACAGGCCATTTGTTCGTCAATACCGACCCAGCGATGATTTCCGTGAAAACCGTGGCGGCGGCGGTGGTAAATTCAAAAAGCATTTTCAGCAGCGCAACGGTGGCGGCGGTGGCAGAGATAACAGAGGCGGCGGCCGGGATAACCGTGGCGGCGGCGGTGGTGGTAAGTTTAAAAAGCGCTACTAGACCCGTTAAACAGTAAAAAATCTGAAAGGTTAATAAGAGAATTTCTTGTTAACCTTTTTTATTTCCCTGTACTTTGTTACTCGATCACACTACACTTATTACATAACTATTTATATGAACGCATTTGAAGTAAGAGGCGGCAAAAAGCTGAAAGGCGATATCGTTCCTCAAGGCGCAAAGAATGAAGCTCTGCAAATCATCAGTGCAGTATTGCTTACACCCGAAAAAGTTACTATTACCAATATTCCTGACATAGTTGATGTAAACCTGCTGATTGAATTGCTGGGTGAAATGAATGTGAAAATTGAGCGGCCACAGCGTGATACCTGCATTTTCCAGGCCGATGATGTAGATATTGATTATCTGCACAGCGAACGTTTTAAAAAGAAAAGCGGAAGGCTTCGTGGCAGCGTTATGCTTGCCGGCCCAATGCTTGCACGTTATAAAAAAGCATTTATTCCGAAGCCGGGCGGCGATAAAATTGGTCGCAGAAGATTAGATACACACGTAATTGGTTTTGAAAAATTAGGCGCTGCATTTAACTATCATGCAGAAGATGGTTTCTTTCATCTTACCACTAACAAATTACAAGGCGTTAATATGTTACTTGATGAACCATCGGTAACAGGCACTGCCAACATTGTAATGGCAGCGAGCATGGCCAATGGAACTACAACTATTTACAATGCAGCATGTGAACCATACATACAGCAACTATGTGCCATGTTGAATCGCATGGGTGCAAAAATCAGCGGCATTGGCAGCAACCTCTTAACCATTGAAGGTGTAGATTATTTAGGTGGAACTGCACACCGCATTTTACCCGATATGATCGAAGTTGGTTCGTTCATTGGTTTGGCGGCAATGACACAAAGCGATATCCGCATTAAAAATGCATCGGTTGATCACTTAGGCATTATACCTAATAAGTTTCGCCAGCTGGGTATAACAGTAAATATTGAAGGAGATGATATTCATATCCCCGAACAAGAGATTTATGAAGTAAGCCGCTATTTTGATGGTGGTGTATTAACTATTTACGATCATCCGTGGCCAGGCTTCACTCCCGATCTGTTAAGCATCGTTTTAGTTACTGCTATACAGGCAAAAGGAAGTGTACTCATTCACCAGAAAATGTTTGAAAGCCGTTTGTTCTTTGTAGATAAACTGATCGACATGGGTGCACAGATCATTCTTTGCGATCCGCACCGTGCAGTAGTTATTGGTTTGGAACGTGAACAAAAGCTGAGAGGCATTACCATGAGCAGCCCCGATATCCGTGCCGGGCAGGCATTGCTCATTGCAGCTTTAAGTGCCGAAGGAAAAAGCGTTATTCAAAACATTGAACAAATCGACAGAGGCTATCAATACATTGATGAACGTTTACGCAAACTTGGTGCAGACATTAAACGTGTTGAAGGATGATCGATCGTTTAACCGATAAAGAAATTTTTTTAGAAAATGATCGTGTATTGCTGCGTCCTTTAGCAGAATGCGATTATGAACACCTGTTGCCATTTGCGTTGAACGAAGCTGACTTATGGAAGTATTCGCTCATCAGCCCTGCAGGTGAAGAGGGCATGAGGAATTATATCAGTACTACCTTACAAAATAAAGCTGCCGGTATTGAATACCCCTTTATTGTGTTTGATAAAGCAACACAGCAATATGCAGGCAGCACCCGCTTCTACGACATTCAACAGTTTAATAAAACAACGCAGTTAGGTTACACCTGGTATGGTAAATCTTTTCAACGAACCGGGTTAAACCGTAACTGCAAGCAACTATTATTTCAATTTGCATTTGAAGAATGGGGATTGGAGCGTGTGGAATTAAGGGCCGATGCAAACAACGCTCCTTCTATCAATGCCATGAAAGCAATTGGCTGTACAGTAGAAGGCATCCTTCGTAGTAATATGACTATTGAAGCAGGCGGACGAAGAGACAGCATTGTGCTGAGTATTTTAAAAGACGAATGGTTTAGCTCTGTAAAAAAACTGTTGCAACAAAAAATATATTAAGCAAAGAAGCCACACAATTGTGTGGCTTCTTGCTATCGTTCAAAAGATATTATCCTCTTCTTCTTTCCAGCAATGCCATCATCATCAACCCTAACTGAATACGTTGCTCTTCGCCTTGTTCAAAAGGAGCTTCCTGGTATAAATTAAACTTGCGGCCAAAGAAAGAGGCTTCTTTCTTAAAAGTGGCCACCAGTGTACCATCAGGACGTTTCACGGTATAACTCGGATTAAAAAAGTAACCGGTGAAAATACCAAGAATCGGAATTTCTGAGAGGACAGCATCGCCCACTTTCGTCCATGCATTTTTTTCCTGAATAATTAAGTCCTGTACATCTCTTTCATCATACAACTCATATTGTGCTTTCCATAACGAACGCCAGCCTTTACGGGCAACACGGCCTATTGATGTACCATCCGGTTTTTCGAAACTGTAGGTGGTATTGAAATCGAGCCATTTGTTTGCACGGATATTGTATAAAAGTTCTGCCTGATTTTCATCGGCAAATACCTGTACATGTTCTTTAAACTTAAACAGCTTTTGCTTTACAAATGCCTTGGTAACACCGCTTGCATCAACCGCTCTGAAATCGTTGTGGATGGTGCCGATACGGAAAATAAACTGGTATGGATAAAACACCGGTTCAAAAATGGAGGTTTCGCTCATTGCTTTTATTTTTTGGTTTAGGTGTTGCAATGATAGCTATCATTCCTTAAAACAAAAAACCTCCCGGAAAATACGGGAGGTTTTAAACTTATCTGTAAAAGCTTACGCCATTTGCGCATTCATTTGCTTGCTTACTTTCTTACGTTCTTCCTCATCAAGAATTACTTTACGCATACGGATGAAGTTTGGCGTAACTTCAATACACTCATCGAACTGGATGTATTCCATACATTCTTCCAGCGTCATCAATGTTTTAGGCGCAATGCGTGTTGCATCATCGCTACCGCTTGCACGGTGGTTGGTTAACTTTTTACCTTCTGTTGCGTTTACAACAAGATCGCCTGGCTTAATGTGTTCTGCAATAATCTGTCCCGCATAAACATCTTCACCCGGATCAACAAAGAAAGTACCACGATCCTGCAATTTATCAATGGAGTAACCGGTTGTTTTATCCTGGAACTTCGAAAGTAATACACCATTGTTACGGCCGGGGATTGCACCTTTCCAAGGTTTGTACTCGCTGAAACGGTGTGCCATTACAGCTTCACCTGTTGTTGCAGTAAGCATTTGTGTACGCAAACCAATTAAACCACGTGATGGAATATCAAACTCCAGATGCTGCATTTCACCTTTGGTTTCCATTACCAGCATTTCACCTTTACGGCGTGTAACGAGGTCAATTACTTTACTTGCAAATTCCTGCGGTACGTCCACCACTAATGTTTCGTATGGTTCGTGTTTTTTACCGTTGATTTCTTTGGTAATAACCTGCGGCTGACCCACTGTTAACTCATACCCTTCACGACGCATGGTTTCAATTAAGATACCGAGGTGAAGAATACCACGACCGTACACCACCAAACTATCACCATCTTCACTATCTGTTACACGCAGTGCAAGGTTCTTTTCTGTTTCTTTCATTAAGCGGTCACGCAGGTGGCGGCTTGTAACGAACTTCCCATCTTTACCAAAGAAAGGTGAGTTATTTACGCTGAACAACATGTTCATTGTTGGTTCATCTACACTGATAACCGGTAATGCTTCCGGATTATCTGCATCGGCAATAGTATCACCGATATTAAAATCTTCCACACCCACTACAGCACAAAGATCGCCGGCAATTACTTCCGTAACTTTCTTTTTGCCCATGCCTTCAAACACATACAGTTCTTTTACTTTCAGTTTACGCACTGTACCATCGGCCTGCATTAAAGCAACCTGTTGGTTTTCTTTAATAGAACCACGGCTTACTTTACCAATAGCAATACGGCCAAGGAAAGATGAGTAATCAAGTGAAGTGATTTGCATCTGCAACGGACCTTCCGCTACTTTTGGTGCAGGTACATATTTAATAATACCATCCAGCAATGGATTGATATTGTCAATTTCCGTTAACGAATCGTTGAACCAACCGTTTTTACCGCTACCATAGTAAGTAGGGAAATCCAATTGCTCTTCAGTTGCATCGAGGTTAAAGAATAATTCGAACACTGCATCATGCACTTCATCGGGGCGACAGTTAGGTTTATCAACCTTATTGATTACCACAATTGGTTTCAGGTTTAACTGCAATGCCTTTTGTAACACAAAACGTGTTTGTGGCATTGGTCCTTCAAACGCATCCACCAACAGAATTACACCATCGGCCATTTTTAATACACGTTCTACCTCACCACCAAAATCGGCGTGGCCAGGGGTATCGATAACGTTAATCTTTACATCATTGTAAGTAACGGCTGCGTTTTTTGAGAAGATGGTGATACCACGCTCTCTCTCAAGGTCATTGCTGTCCATGATGAGGTCGCCGGTTTCCTGATTATCACGGAAAACCTTTGTTGCGTGTAAAATTTTGTCAACCAGGGTAGTCTTACCATGGTCAACGTGTGCAATAATTGCTATGTTACGAATATTCATACTCAGTGTGTTAGGCGGTTTGAAACAAAAATACCGCCGATTTTAAGGCGGCAAAGGTAAGTCATTTAAGCGGGGTGGCAAGGGAAAAAGGCGGTTATTATTCTGTTATGATTTGAAAGCAAAAAGCCCGTTGCTTCTATGTTTCAGCATTGCTTCCCTTTGTTTTCCTTCACCCTTTCTGTGCAATTAATTACGGCAAACATGTATTATATACGGGGTAGTAACTGTGTATGCTTATTAATTTTCTTTACGCACAGCACCCCATCTCCCATCTGCATCCTGTAAATTGCAGGCTTATTTTGATGTATGATTGATTATTTAAAAGGATTGAACGAGCGGCAGAAAGAAGCGGTAACTACCATTAACGGACCGTTGATGATTGTGGCCGGTGCTGGCAGTGGAAAAACAAAAGTACTTACTACCCGTATTGCGCATTTAATGGCAAAAGGTGTGGATGCTTTTAATATACTGGCCCTCACATTTACCAATAAAGCGGCCAAGGAAATGAAGGAACGTGTGGAGCACATCCTTGGCAACCACGAAGCCCGCAACTTATACATTGGCACCTTCCATAGTGTGTTTGCCAGAATTTTGCGCAGCGAAGCAACCAAGATCGGCTACCCATCTAACTTCACCATTTACGATACAGACGATGCAAAGAGTGTGATCAAAACAGTGATCAACGAAATGAACCTCGATGATAAGCACTACAAACCAGCGGCTGTATACAACCGCATCTCATCGGCAAAGAATGCGTTGGTAAATGCAGAAGAATACAAGAACGACTGGCACTTGCAACAGGAAGATATGCGTGCCAACCGTCCGGCTATTGCACAGATCTACGATTCGTATACCAAACGTTGTTTTAAAAACGGCGCAATGGATTTCGATGATTTGCTGATTAAATTTTATGAGCTGCTGAAAAACGTGCCCGAAAGTTTAAGCAAATACCAGCGCCGGTTTAAATACATCATGATTGATGAGTACCAGGATACCAACCCTGCCCAGTACGAAGTAATTAAACTGCTGGGTGCTATGCATGAAAATGTATGTGTGGTGGGCGATGATGCACAAAGTATTTACAGTTTCCGTGGTGCAACCATCGAAAATATTTTACAGTTCCAGAAAGATTACGACAATGTGCACGTGGTAAAACTGGAACAGAATTACCGCAGTACAAAAAACATCCTCAACGTTGCCAACGAAGTTATTGCCAACAACAAAGGACAAATTGAAAAAACACTTTTTACCGATAATGCAGATGGTGAAAAGCTGCGTCTTGTACGCACCCTCACGGATAATGATGAAGGGAAATTTGTAGCCGACACGATACAGGAACAAAAACTCCGCAATCATTACCGCAATAAAGATTTTGCGATTCTTTACCGCACCAATGCACAAAGCCGTGCATTTGAAGAAAGCTTGCGCCGTATGGGCATCCCCTATATCATCTACGGCGGTATCAGTTTCTATCAGCGGAAAGAGATTAAAGATTTTATTGCTTACCTGCGGCTCATTGTTAATCCACGTGATGAAGAAGCGTTGAAACGCATTATTAATTATCCCGTTCGTGGCATTGGTAAAACAACGGTTGATAAATGTGTGTTGTATGCCAATGAACAAAACATCAGCATGTGGGAAGTGCTTACCCGTGCGCAGCAATACGGATTTAAAGCAGGCACGCTTGAAGCCATTGACAATTTTGTAACCATGATCCGCAGCTTTGCCAGCATGTTACAAAAGAATAATGCATACGATGTGGCAGTGCATGTGGGCAAGCAAACCAATATCGTCAAAGAATTATTTAACGATAAGAGTACCGAAGGTTTACAGCGTTACGAAAACATACAGGAGTTACTCAACTCTATTAAAGAATGGGTAGACGATACCAGTAACCGGCAGCAGATTGATGATGATGGTGTAATGATTGAAGAAGAAAATCTGTTTGACGAGCCAAGTAAATCGCAACAGGAAATTTCGTTTGATGCTGCACCTGCACAAACCGAAGAACAAAAGAAACTAGGATCGGTTACATTAGGCGCCTACCTGCAACAGATTACCTTACTAACCGATGCAGATGATAAAGACCCCGATGCAGACAATGTAAAACTGATGACCATCCATGCTGCAAAAGGCCTGGAGTTTGAATGTGTATTTGCAGCAGGTTTAGAAGAAATGCTCTTCCCCAGTGCTATGAGCATTAATACTCGTGAAGAGCTGGAAGAAGAACGTCGTTTGTTTTATGTGGTGATCACACGTGCAAAAAAGAAACTGTGGATCACTTACGCCAACACCCGTTATAAGTTTGGACAAATTGTACAAAACGAACCCAGCCGCTTCTTAGATGAATTGCCCGAGCAGTATGTAGATAAAAGTTTTGCAGGTGGCGGATTACGCAACCAATCGTCCGGTTCTTCGTTTGGCAGCGGCTCAGCATTTGAACGTACGAAAGGCGGCTTCGGTAACAAGAGCAGTGAATACAACGATGCAGCAAATGCAGAAAAGCGTTATGGTGCACCACCAAAAACAAGTGCAGCAAAACCATCGTACATAACTCCGCCAACAAGGCCGCAAACCATTGAACATAAACCGGCAGCCGATTTTGTTGCAAGCGATACCAGCAATTTACAGGAAGGTCAAAAAGTTGAGCATCAGAAATTTGGTTTTGGCGAAGTGATTAAAATGGAAGGCAGTGCACACAACCCCATTGCAACGGTAAAGTTTGAGTTGAATGGCGAAAAGAAGATCATGCTCAACTACGCCAAGCTGCGGATAATACAACAATAAAAAAAGCAAAAAACAGTTGTTCAATATTTTTCTTGGCTTGGCATTTTTTGATTGATTTGGTCCAGCATCTCAATCACTTTATCCAAAAAATCTTTTGGAATTGTATATAAATTTACATCCACGTCAACGGCTCTGGTTTGTTCTTCATTTGCAGGAGAGATAAATTCTAATGGACTAATATTAAATTTTTCAGTAATTTGGTTAATTAATGAAACCGGCATCTGAGTTTGCCCTGTCTCATATCGGGAATATGTACTTTGCTCTAAATATAGCCCGACAGCCATTTCGACTTGTGTTTTTCGTAATTCAATTCGAAGTTGTTTTAGACGTAGTGCAGCGGTATTTTTCATATTCTTATGTGTAAGTAATAAAAATCTAAAAAAATATTTATATATGTAAGATTTGCATAAAAAATGCAGAAGCTTTTCAAATACTTTGTTGAAATAAAAAATTAACAAATGAAAAAGTATCTGTTTTACAATTTAGCAATTGTATTACTTCTCTCCTCCTGTCAGAAAGAAAAAAATTCGGATAAGAAGAATAGCTCTTCTTCTACAAACATTTCAATGAAAGAAGCAAAAGAATGGTTCGTAGGAAGTGTAATAATTAACAAAAACAATGAGAATTTAAAGGCAGTAAGCAAATCTAATCCACCCTACACTGTAAATTGGAATGCTTTCACTGTTAGTGAAGATGAGCAATTCAGCACAATTGAATTTCCAATAGAACTCGAAAGGTCAACTGGTTACCTTACAAGAAACGCCACAAAGCAAAATGGCAAGAAAATTAATAGTTTAGTAAAGCTTCTTTTTTTAAAAGATAAAAAAACCGGTACACTTCAATCATCCTTGATGAGTTTTCATTCATATAATGACCTTAATATAGAAGCGTCCACTTATAAAAATCCTGTAAAAAATTTTTCAGGAATTATTTTCTTCTCTTCCCTAAACCTCGCTTTTATAAATGGCTGGGAGTATAATGAGGGGAAACTTATTTCAAAATTATCGGCTCAAAAACAAACAGGTACGGCACGAATGAGTGATCCTACTCAGTGTGATACTTATTACATTGATACTTACGAAAGAATTTGCGTTGACAACTATTGTTCGGAATGGACTCTTGTAAACACAACACAGGTTAGTTCTTGTCCAAATAGTGGTTCAGGTGGGTATAGCCCTCCTTCTTGCTCATCAGTGCCAAGTGCAACTGAAATATTAAATAGTGGTAGCATAGTTTCAGAGTCTTTAGCAAGCGTTGCAGGCGAATACAGAACCGATCCGGCTACAAACATTGAATACAGAACCCAATCTGAAAAATGGAAGTTTTATACAGGGGATGTAGGTTGGGGAACTTTTGATTGTATAAGCTGGGATAAAGGTTTGCAGAAAAAAAACGGGACATCGTGGGAGTGGTTAAATCTTGAACATCAATCGCATGGAATTGTAAATAATGCCTCAATGATTGAACCTTCAATTTTAAATATGACTACAAATTCATCCATTTCAACTGATAAGAAAATTGCAAGAATGAATCTAGATTTTATTGTTGGTGTAAAAGTTGTTTGCTTAGGTATTGAAACTTCTACAGCTTCTAAAAATTTAATTGCAAGCAAAGCTTTTACAGTCAAATAAAATGCGAACATCTTATATAAACTTGTCAATTATTTCCTTTCTACTATTGGCATTTTATGATTGTAAAACAATCCCTGTTCGAGATAACTATCATGCTGTATTAACAGGGTTTTCTGAAAGAGTTAGTATTCCAGTAATTAAGTCTGATGGACTTATTAATTATTATGAAGACACTACTAATATTTACTACTATAATCAATTTATTTTATTTGAAACGCAAATTGAATTTGACAGTAGCTACAATGGGGAACTAGTTTTTTCGAAAATACTAAATGCCTATTTTTTATACGATACAGCTTGCTCAAATGGGTTGTATTATTCACCTGTTGCACCGTCAGAATTAAAAGTGAGAAGTGTTGATTCGTTAGTTAATTCAAAAATAACACGATTACTCTCTATTGACAGTAATCGAATAATTAGTACAACACAAAACTCATCAGCCGACGGAGATATTAAAAAACTCATAAGGCTCAAGTCGGCTATTGAAAGTAATGTTGACAGCATTGTTCTAACATATAAAAAAATCAATGAACTGTTTAGTTATTCTATTTGTCCAAGGTATGACACTATTGATGCACTAAAACTTGTTCGGTATAACTTGATTCTACATATACCTTCAGCCAAAAATCTTCCATCGAACTTAAAATTTAATTGCTCAGTGGAAGTCATAGAATTAGGCGAATTTGACAAGAAGTCCCCAATCTTTAAAATATTTCATAAGTTAAAAACTGCTTATACTTCGATAGTATGTAAGTAAAGCTTGGAGAAATAATTTTTTTTACTCGAAATTTAAAAATACCTGCTTGTTTCTTATCTAAAAAGCGAGCCGTCGAAAACCGACGGCTCGCTTTTTCATTGTATCAGTTCAACAGATTAAAACAATCCATCAACACTAAAGTAACGCTCACCGGTATCGTAGTTAAAGATCAATACTTTACTGCCTTTCGGAATTTCGGGTAATTTTTTTGCCAATGCAGCCATGGTTGCACCACTTGAAATACCCTGGAAAATACCTTCTTCTTTTGCTGCACGTTGTGCGTAAGCAAATGCATCATCTTTACTTACCTGTATTACACCATCCAATACATCTGTTTGCAAGTTGGCAGGAATAAAACCTGCACCAATACCCTGGATCGGATGTGGAGAAGGTTCGCCTCCGCTGATAACAGGCGAAAGCTCCGGTTCAACAGCAAACACTTTTACATTGGGGAATTTCTTTTTCAGTTCACGGCCAACACCGGTAATATGTCCGCCTGTACCAACACCTGTAATCAGGTAGTCAATTCCATCAGGGAAGTCAGCAATAATTTCCTGTGCGGTTGTTTTTGCATGTACTTCGATATTCGCCGGGTTATCGAACTGTTGCGGCATCCAGCTGTTGGGTGTTGCTTCAACTAATTCAAGTGCTTTTGCAATGGCACCCTTCATTCCTTTTTCACGTGGCGTTAATTCAAATGTAGCACCATATACGCTCATCAACTTACGGCGTTCAATACTCATGCTCTCCGGCATCACCAGAATAATTTTGTAACCCTTTACAGCAGCTACCATCGCCAAACCAATACCGGTGTTACCACTGGTTGGTTCAATAATTACACTGCCTTCTTTCAAAATTCCTTTTGCTTCTGCATCTTCAATCATGCTTAATGCAATACGGTCTTTTATGCTGCCACCGGGGTTTGCACGTTCCAGTTTACTCCACACTTCTACATCAGCAGAAAATAAACGGTTAATGCGTACATGCGGGGTGTTGCCAATTGTTTCGAGAATATTATTTGCTTTCATGTGTTGACTGTATTTAGTTTTTATATGATGAAATTGAGCGGCTCTGTAAAATCTTTTTTATCGGTGATGATGATCTGGCTTTTATTATACGCTACACTGTGCGGTATTACACTTTCGGTGATCCAGGTGTTGCCACCAATAATACTGTCGTGACCAATGACTGTTTTGCCACCAAGAATAGTGCTGTTGGCATAAATAACCACATTGTCTTCAATCGTGGGATGACGTTTTGTTTGGGCATCTTCCTTGCGCACTGCCAATGCACCCAACGTTACACCCTGATAAATCTTTACATTCTTACCAATGACCGATGTTTCGCCAATAACCACACCCGTACCATGATCGATAAAAAACGGACAACCGATTTCTGCACCTGCATTAATATCAATCCCGGTTTTGCTGTGCGCCAGTTCACTCATAATGCGTGGAAGAATAGGCACATTGAGTTTATACAACGGATGAGTAAGCCTGTAGATCATAATGGCATAAAAACCGGGGTACGATAAGACCACTTCTTCCACAGAATAAGCGGCGGGATCAAATTCCAAAATAAGTTCTGCATCCTTTATCAAGTCTGCTTTAATTGCCGCCAGTCCATTTAAGTAAGTGTCTGTTATACCGGGCACATCCAGTTCGTACCGTTGCGATAGTGGTGTAAGTATTTCAGTAAGCTGCTTTCGGAGCAAGAGATTGGAGCTGCACTGCTGTTCGGTATAAGCAGCTGCATCGCTCACCATTGGAAAAAGACAATTGATCAACTCTTCCGTAAACGAAACCACTGTATTCCTCGACGGGAAATTACTGCTGAGCAGGTAGCCGGGAAAAGCACTCATGATCTAATGTATTTAAAACCATCCGTCTTTTACAAACGAACGATCAGTCATTTTCAGAATAAACAATCATGCGAAAATAAGGCTTCTTTAGTTTAGTCTACCAATTCAGTTGATTTTTAGCATTTCCGCAACCCGTCTTTGGTCAATTATGACAGAGAACAAACAAATTACTTTATTGCAGCGCCTTTTTCAAGGCTTCGACTGTTTTTTTATCGTTACCGATAAAGATTTGTTCGTTTACGATTGTTACGGGGCGTTTCAGAAATGTATCTTCTTCCAGAATGTAGTTCTTGTAATCCTCTTCGGTAAGTTGCTTATCCTTTAAACCGAGTTCTTTATACTTTAATGCCCTGCGGCTAAACAATGCTTCGTAGCTGCCCGCCAGCTTTTTCATTTCTTCCAACTGCTTTTTCGTAATCTTCTCTTCACGTATGTTCTGAAATTCCAATCCCGCCTTATCAGCACCTGTTTCCTTAATAATTGCCTGGCAGGTTGTGCAATGCGCCAGATGGTACATTTTCTTGGCCATAATAATTTCTGTTTTGCGTGTAACTTGATTCATTTTTGTACTACCTATACAACTACGTAAACCAATTGGTTGAATGACCACCCGGACTGAACAGGATTTTCTGCTGCTGGTGCAGGAGCACCAAGGTATTATTCGCAAGGTATGCCATCTGTATGGCCGCAATGATGCGGACAGAGACGACCTGTACCAGGAAATTGTTATTCAGCTATGGAAAGCGTTCAGCAGTTTCAGGGGCGAAGCAAAAATAAGTACATGGATGTACAGGATTGCGCTTAACACCGCCATCAGTAACCTGCGCAAACAATCACGAAAAGTAGCCTTAAGCTTTCCGGAGTTTATTCCACGGGAAGAGGCTGAAACAGATGAAGAAAAACTAAAAGAAGAAAAACTGCAACAAATGTATGCAGCCATCAGCCGCCTGAGCGAAGTAGAAAAAGCCATTGTAATGTTATACCTCGAAGACAAGAGTTATGATGAAATGGAAGAAATTCTCGGTATCGGCAATGGCGCTTTGCGGGTAAAAATGAACCGCATTAAAGAAAAATTACGTTCATTAACTAAAGCAGAAGCGTATGGAACTTGATCAGCTAAAAGAAATGTGGGGCACAGTTGAGCCAAAGCACACGCAGACTTCTGAACAGGAGCTGCAGCTGTTGCTGCAAAAAAAATCAAAAAGTCCCATTGCAAAAATGAAACGCAACCTCACCGTTGAAATGTGGGTGGTTGTTGTATTATATGCCTGGATTATTATTGATTATGTATTGCAATTCAAAGGGCTTATCCTTACCATTCCTCTCCTGCTGTTTATAGTAGGTCTGTTGTACATTGTATATTACGTTCGCAAACGCAACCTGCTCAAACAAATGGAATGTGTTACATGCGAAGTAAAATCGAACCTCCAGCAACAGGTACGCATCCTGGAAAAATACATTCGCTTTTACATGATTTCCGGAACGGTCTTGTTTCCGTTTACGGTCATCTTCGTATCAGCTGTCATGTTTTTTTCCTCACCCGAAATACAACAGTTACGTGCTAAAGAACCCTTATCGTTTGGTTACTTTTTTTTAGCCGTAACAATTATTTCTGCCGTGCTTACAGTACCTATTTATTTTTTAAACAAATGGTATGTGCGTAAACTCTACGGGCAACATGCAGAAAAACTGAAACAGATTGTAAATGAAATGAACGAAGAGGAATAAAAAATAATGAATATGAAAAAAACATTTGTGCTTTTGCTGGCAGTAGTTGTAAGCTGCCTCGGTTACGGACAAACAAAAAACGAAACAAGTTTACTTTGGGAAATAAGCGGCAAAAACCTGAAACAACCTTCTTACCTCTTTGGTACTGTACACATGATTTGTAAAGAAGATTTCTTTTTACCTGAGGTGGTACGCACAAAATTTACAGCAGCGGAAGAAATATTTCTGGAACTTGATATGGACGACCCGGCCATGATGATGAAAATGATGACCATGATGCAGCTGCCCAAGGGCCAAACCATTAAACAACTGTTTGGCGATACTGCGTTTGCAGCGTTTGATAAAAAATATCAAAAGATAACAGGTATGTCTGCAGTTATGTTTAACACGTTTAAGCCGTTTATGTTAATGACGATGCTTACCGAAAAATCGTTAAGCTGCAGTACAAGAGAATCGTACGAGCAAACATTTATGGCCATGGCTGCAAAAGAAAAAAAAGATATCAAGGGGCTTGAAAAAATGGAAGACCAGGTTGCAGTTTTTGATGGCATTCCCGACAGCGTGGAAATAGCGAACCTCAAAAACATGATTGACAACTTTGATAAAAGCATTGAAGAGTTTAAGAAACTGGTAGCTGTTTACAAGCAGCAGGATGTAGAAGCGCTTTTTAAACTCACCACAGCATCGCCGGAGTTAATGGATGCACAGAATGACTTATTGGTAAAACGCAACAACAACTGGATTCCTGTAATGCAAAAAAACATGGAAGCAAAAGCCTGCTTTTTTGCAGTTGGTGCAGCGCACCTCGGCGGCGATATCGGTGTTATCAACTTACTACGTAAACAGGGTTATACTGTGAAGCCTGTTCAATTATAAATAACCACCTAACCATTACCTTATTTTCGATTTAGCCAAAAGCGGGTTGTGAAAACACCCGCTTTTTTTATTACGGTACTATCTTCGTGCAATGCAGCATTTTGGCATTTTTCTTTCGAACACATTTAACAAACAGCAGTTTATTCAACAGTTGCTGGATAAAAGAGAGGTTAGTTTCTTTGGTATAACCGCTTCTGCTTCGGTGCAGTTATTTTCTGCCTACACTGTACAACAATATTTACTCGAAGAAGATATACATGGCTACTGCGGTATTGAAGCAACCCGTGTGCAAACACTCCGCTCTATGTCGAGTGGCGAACAGAAAAAAGTATTGCTGCAACATTTACTTTCGTTACAACCCGATGTACTTGTGCTGGATAATGTATTCGACAATTTAGATATTGCCACACAGGAAGCATTAAAAGAACAGTTGCGTATTGCTGCCAACAGCATCTGTTTTATTCAATTGGCACATCGAAAGAAAGATTTGCTTGCATTTATTTCAAACCGTTTAACGCCATCTGCAGACGGACTGTTTATACCACTGAACGAATCAGAGGATAATAGTGGATCAGCTGAAGAAACCATTGTTCCTGCACCCTTGCATCAATACAATCTTAGCAACGACGAACTCGTTCGTTTTACCGATGTACACGTGAGCTACGACGGGCGACAGGTGTTGCAACACATTAACTGGACCATCAACCGAGGTGAGTTCTGGCAACTGAAAGGGCCTAACGGATCGGGTAAAACAACCTTGCTCACCATGATCACCGGTGATAATGTAAAAGGTTATGGTCAGCAGTTGTTTTTGTTTGGCCGCAAAAAAGGAACCGGAGAAACCGTATGGAGTATTAAAGAAAAAGTGGGCTACCTCACACCTGCCATGACCGATCTTTTTGCAACAAGACATACTTTATTACAAATGATCGTCTCCGGTTTTCTTGATCAGATAGGTTTGTACACCGTGCCCAGCGATATGCAGTTACGTTCGGCGTACGAATGGTTGCAACTGTTGCAACTACAGCACAAAGCCCATCTTCCGTTCAATAAGCTTACACAGGGCGAACAACGGCTGGCATTAATTGCAAGAGCCATGGTCAAGCATCCGCCTATTCTGATTTTAGATGAACCATTGATGGGTTTAGATGATGCGAATGCGGCCAAAGTAATTCAGCTTATTAATAAACTGGCTGCTGAAACAACATCGGCTGTGTTGTATGTATCGCATCAAACAGAAGCGGGCTTGCAGGTGCAAAAAATATTTGAATTGGAGAAAACGGAGAATGGTTCTGTGGGAAGAATTGTTTGAACCACGAAATCACAAAAGCACAAAGTTTCACTAAGCAAAAAGAGCGAAGATGCCTGCATCTTCGCTCTTCGTGTCTTAACGTCTTTGTGGTAAAATCAAAAACGTGTTTCTAAATAATGCGGCAGCAATGCACGCCAGGTATTCCAGTCGTGTGGCCATTCTTCGCCCCAAATATCGAGTTCGTAGTTGATGCCTTTATCATAGAGAATTTTTGCAAAACGTCCGGCGCTCGATGGGTCTTCGTATGCACCACTTCCGCTGAACAAATGAATATGATTACTGTGCCGTATCTGTTCCAGTATTGCATGATCGGTTAAGTTGGGCATGTAATGCATCGGTGAATTATAGTACACCTGTTCATCGTAATAACCTTTGGTATATTCCATCAAATCATACACACCACTCATGGCAATTACGCCATTGATCAGGTCGGGTCGTTTCAAAAACAAATTCATACTGTGCAAAGCGCCAAATGATGCACCACAGGTAATGATGGGTGTATCGAACGAAGTATTGGTTTTAATAAACGGCACCACTTCATTAAAAATATATTCATTAAACTGGTTCTGACGAATGGCTTTGTGAGCGCCTTCCATTTCGTTATTCATCCAGCTTTCGGTGTTAATGCTGTTTACCGAATACACTTTTACTTTGCCGGCCTCAATCCACGGGCTTATAGCTTCTATTAACTGAAAGCGTTCATACTCCAGGTAATCGGCTGCGGCTGTTGGTACCAACAACAAAGCAAATCCATAATGCCCATAAACAGCAACAGGCATTTCTTTATTTAAAGCAGGGCTATGCCATCCGGATAATTCTCTCTGCATAAAATTAGTTTTGTTAAAGCGCAGCAGGCTTAGTGCCTCACCTAAATGAAGATAAATGATAAGTGTTGGACACACAAATCAAAGCAGCATACCACAAAGTTCGATTAATGTTTACCGCCGCCTGCAGCTGTTCCGCCCATGAGCGATACATCTCTGTCGAACATATACAAACCGCTCTTATCGCCGCCAATGAGTTTCAGTTTATCCATAATCTGGCGGGCAAGTGCTTCTTCTTCTATTTGTTCGCTTACATACCATTGCAGAAAATTATGTGTGGTGTAATCTTTCTCTTTCAAACAAATGTCTACCAACCGGTTTATTTCCTTACTCACCAGTATTTCGTGGTCATACACTTGCTGAAAAAGTTCCTTCACACCTTTGTATTTGGCTGATGGCGCTTTCAGCTGCGGAATAATACCGTGGCCACCCCGTTCGTTAATGAATTTTACCAGTTTCAGCATATGAATACGCTCCTCATCGCTGTGTTTGTACAAAAAAGCAGCAATGCCGCTGTAACCTTCCACTTCGGCCCAGCTGGCCATAGCTAAATAAATCTGCGACGATTCTGCTTCGAGCAAAACCTGCTCGTTCAGGGCTTTTTCAATTTTTGGTGATAGCATAACTGTAAATTTTAGTTCCTGTAAGTTACGATAACGGGAGTTTTTTGCCTGTAAACCGTCATAAATCTGCTAAAATGGGAAAACCGCAACCAAACTGCCCCGTTTGTTGTTAAATTTGCAGCTTAAAGTTTCACCACCATGATTCAAACAGGTAACCCCGTTATCAGCATCTATACAGAAATGACGCCAAACCCGGAAACAATGAAGTTTGTAGCCAACAAACTCCTGTATCCCGGTAAGAGCATCGATTTCCCCGAAGTAACAACCGCAGATGCTTCTCCGCTGGCGCAGGAACTCTTTGGCTTTCCATTTGTGAAAGCAGTGTTTATTGCCAGCAACTTTGTAACACTCACCCGTTCTACACCCGATACCGATTGGCAGGAGCTGATTCCTACCATCCGTCAGTTTCTGAAAGATTACCTCGAAGAAGGTAAGCCTGTAATTGACGAGTCGAAAGTTGTAGAGCCGGCAAAAGAAGAAGTGGTATTAAGCGGCGATGAGAGCGATGTGGTAAAACGCATCCAGGAAATTCTGGAGAACTATGTAAAGCCGGCAGTTGAAATGGATGGCGGCGCTATCCAGTTTAAAAGCTTTAAAGATGGTAAAGTGAATTTGGCTTTACAAGGAAGCTGCAGCGGTTGTCCATCATCCATGATTACGTTGAAAGCCGGTATTGAAGGTATGATGAAGCGGATGATTCCTGAAGTGGAAGAAGTAGTAGCAGAGGCCGAGTAAGGCAGCTGATGAATTGATTAAAAGATTTGAATAATACAAAGCGTTGCATGAAAGTGCAGCGCTTTTTTTTGCGCAAGAAACGGGTTGTAAAAACAGGTGCATGTCTGCAATTTTGAAAGATGCTTCCAATGGAAGTTTGTAAATTGAAAGAGATGAACAATTATGAGCGCATTCAAAAAGCAATTGAATACCTGGCTGTCAACTTCCGGCAACAACCCGATCTGGATGAAGTAGCCAGACAGGTTCATGTAAGCCCGTTTCATTTTCAACGGATGTTTAAAGAGTGGGCCGGCGTAACTCCTAAAAAATTTTTACAGTACATCAGTGTAGAACATGCAAAAACATTGCTGCGTACAAATCATTCGTTGAGCGATGTAAGTTTTGAAACCGGGTTATCCGGTACAAGCCGGCTTCACGATCTGTTTATTGGTATTGAAGGGATGACCCCCGGTGAATACAAAAACGGCGGACAGGCACTCCACATCAACTATAGCTTTGCTGAATCACCTTTTGGAAACATTCTTGTTGCATCCACGGCAAAAGGCATTTGTCATTTAGCATTTGCTGATGATGCAGAAAAAGCATTTGCTGAAGTACAAAAATTATTTCCAAACGCTCAGTTTACACAAATGGTTGATGCATTACAACAAAACGCTTTGTTCATTTTTACTCAGGATTGGAAAAATCTCTCACAGATAAAACTGCATTTAAAAGGAACCGACTTCCAGTTAAAAGTTTGGGAAACCCTTCTTAAAATACCAATGGGGCAGGTAACAACGTATGGCAATCTTGCTGCATCGGTTGGTCATCCGAAAGCAGCAAGAGCAGTCGGTTCAGCTGTAGGTGATAATCCTGTTGCCTTCTTAATTCCTTGTCATCGTGTAATTCAATCAAGCGGGTTAATTGGTCAATATCATTGGGGAAGTTTGCGTAAAACAGCAATTATTGGCTGGGAGTCTGCTAAAGTTGCCGGCGAAAACTAAATGCGCAAGTTTCGGGTTTTCTGCAGTGTTGTTTCATTACAATTTTACAGCTCATTAAACACGATGTAATGAAAACATTTATTCTTATTCACGGCTCCTGGCACAGCGCATGGAACTGGCACAAAGTAGTTCCGCTGCTGGAACAAACAGGCAACAAGGTTATTGCCATTGATTTGCCCGGTATGGGGCGGGATAAAACAGCAATTGAAACAGTAACATTACAAACAACTATTGACAAAGTATGTAGCGTAATTGACCAGGCAGAAGGCAAGGTTATTTTAGTTGGACACAGTAAAAACGGAATTGTTATTTCGCAGGCGGCAGAATATCGTTCGCATAAAATTGAAAAACTGGTTTACCTCGCTGCCTATCTTGTTCCCAACGGTAAAACACAGAGAGAGTATTCGTTGCAGGATACAGAAGGGGTATTAAAACCCTTTGTAGATTTTCATGAAGCAACACATTCCACCACCTTACGTGCTGAAATTTTTAAAGAAGGTTTATACCACGATTGTACTGATGATATTCCTGAAATGGCAAAATACATTTTAAGTAACGAACCATTTATTTCCGGCATTACAGGTTTGCAGCTCTCGGCTGAAAAGTATGGCGCTGTTCCCCGGTATTATATTGAATGTACAGAAGATAAAGCGGTAACACCATTCATTCAACGTAAGATGTACGAAGAAACAACCTGCCGTAAAGTATATCGTATGGCTACCAGCCATTCTCCTTTTTTCAGCAAGCCGGCCGAACTTGTTGCAGTATTCAATGAAATAGCAGGAGAAAGCGTATGAAAGTATATCATTTAAACTCTTCCCAACTCCGTCTTCGTAAACTCATTCTCCACATTACCCGTGTTCAAAGTGCTGGCAGGTTCAAACAGCAGCACATGTACTTCTTCTTTTGCATTGGGCCGGTGTTCTATGCCTTTGGGTACAATAATAAACTCGCCTTCATTGAGCGTTACTGTTTTATCCCGGAACTCCATATCAAAACTTCCTTTCACCACATAAAATAATTCATCTTCATGATCGTGGTGGTGCCAGGTGAACGGACCTTTGAACTTTACCAGTTTCACATGTTGTCCGTTTAACTCACCGGCTATCTGCGGGCTCCAGTGTTCGGTAAACAGGTTAAACTTTTCTGCAAGGTTTATCTTTTCCATTCTGTAAAATAAAAAAGCCGGTCTTCAATTGAAAACCGGCTGTACAAAAAATGTATGCTTACGCAATTAATGTTGCTGTGCTGCTTATTTCTAATCCTTTTCCTAACAATTTAGAAATCGGACAGTTTGCTTCTGCATCTTTTACGCACTCCTGAAATTTTGCTTCATCAATACCGGGCACTTTCGCCGTTAAAATCAAATGCGATTTGCTGAGTGTTCCTTCTACAAATGTAATCTCGCATTTTGTTTCGAGTGTTTCGGGTGTAAAACCTGCCGCACCTAACACAAAGCTTAACTTCATTGCAAAGCAACCTGCATGTGCTGCAGCTACTAATTCTTCGGGGTTGGTACCAACACCGCTTTCGAAACGGGAGAGGTATGAATATTGTGTATTGCTTAAAACGGTGCTTTGTGTTGTAAGCTGTCCGTTACCTTCTTTTCCAGAGCCATTCCAAACGGCCGTTGCATGACGTATCATAGTTTAAAATTTTTGTTTTGCGTTGGTAAAACTAACAGAAAAACACATTCGCCGTTCTGTGTTCTGTTGAAACTTTGGTTATGCTTTCTTTTTCCAATGCACACCACGCTCTGCCAGGTATGCCAGTACAAAGTTGAAACAGACTGCGTCGTCCCCAATCAGTTCGGGTGGATAAACGCCCTTCTTCGTAAACAGATTTTGTGCCAGCAATTGTACAGCAGCGGTACAGGCATAACCGGTGGTACGGGCCATCGATGAAATATGAGTGGCCGTATCGTATTTATCTAACAGGTTGTATTCAATTGTTTTTCCTTCGCCATGCACCAGTACTTTCATAACCGTTAACTCTTCTTCTGTTTCTCCCAACTTCCACTGATCGATCAACAGTTGCGAGGTGACTACAAGTGGAGAAATTTCTTTGCCGTTAACCATTCTTTTTTCTTCGCTGAAAAAACCGGCCTGTTGTAAAGCAACAATCAAATCTACATGGCCGGGATAACGCAATGTTTTTTCAATTTGGGTAGGAATATGCGGCATGGTATACAGCAGCGAACGCAAACCATCTGTATTAAACGCTTCTAATGTTCCCACACCCTCAAACTCCATCATTTCCCTGTCGGTTAAAGCAGGTTTGGTAACAATCATCCCGTTTTCTTTTAAGCGTGCAGGTCGTGTATATTCTTCAATTACATCAATGGGCGAAAAAGGTGCTTTGTACAAAAACGGCGGTTGCGGATGCAGTGGCAATCCACCTACATAAATTTCAAAGGAGTCAATCTTCATTTCTGCATTGTAGCGGCCAATGATCCAGTTGCTCATGCCCGGCGCTACACCACAATCAACAATAGCCGTTACATTTTTTTCTTTCGCCAATGCATCGAGCTGCAATGCATCTTCCGGAAAAAAAGAAATATCCGCTACGTTTTTACCGGCGTTAATCACCGCTTTTAATGTTTCAAAACCCATAAAGCCGGGCACTGCGGTTACAACCATATCGAAATCCGAAAGCAGTGTATCATACAGCTTCGTATTACGTAAATCGGCAACCCGTGTTTTTATTTTTCCATTGCGCTGTTGCAGCAATGCAAGGTTATGTGCACTTACATCAAAAGAAGTTACATCAAAGGCAGCAGCAAGATCTAATGCAATGGCACGCCCAACCATACCTGCGCCTAAAACAGCAATCGTCATATGCAGAAAATTTCTGCAAAGATGAACGAAAAAGTTTTAGCTGATGAATCTGAAAAATTCAATGCATTTTTGGAGCATGATGGAAACAATCTGGCAGGAGTTTGTAACAGGTATGAAGGCAACAACACTTCTTGAATATGTAGGTGTTGTTTGCGGCATTGCCAGTGTATGGTACAGCCGGAAAGAAAATATACTCGTCTACCCTACGGGCATTATCAATACCATCATTTACATCTGGCTCAGTTACAAAGGGCATTTGTTGGGCGAAGCAGCTGTTAATTTATACTATACCATCATGAGTATTTATGGCTGGTGGTTATGGACCCGGAAAGACCGTGAACAACATACCTTGTTACACATCAGTTTTTCAAACCGTAAGTGGATCGTTTATCAACTGTTGTTCTTTGGCTTGTTTTTTATAGTGCTGTATGTATTACTTACCTATGCAAAACAAGGCTTTGCCAAAGAAGCTATTCCGCTGGCCGATTCGTTTGCTGCAGCTGCCGCATTTACAGGCATGTGGCTGATGGCTAAAAAGAAAGTGGAAAGTTGGTATTGGTGGATTATAACCAACTTTGCTTCTATACCGCTCTACTTTATTAAACATTATGTTTTTACGAGTGTATATTATGTGGTATTGCTGATGATGGCATTCTATGGATTGGCAGAATGGAGGAAAAGAGTAAAGTTACGATAGCATTATTACCATTGTTTGGTATTCAATCACCCGTTAATTTGCACGCTTTATGGCTTACCCAAAACGTATTGTACTGCTCGGCCCGGAATCGACGGGTAAATCTTACTTAAGCGAACAGCTTGCCAAGCATTATAATGCCGTTTGGTGCCCCGAATATGCCCGTGAATATTTATTGCTTTTAGGCCGTCCTTATACAGCCGATGATCTGTTGATTATTGCACAAAACCAGGTAGAACTTTCCAACAAATACATACAGGATGCCATTGAAAAAAAGGCAGCTGCCGTTTTTTTTGATACGGATATGCATGTAATGAAAATCTGGAGCGAAGTGGTGTTTGGCTCCTGTCATCCGTGGATACTTGAGCAACTGCAAAAACAGGAAGCTGATTTTTACATGTTGTGCAAGCCTGATATTCCGTGGGTACAGGATGAGCTTCGTGAATATCCTGAGCAGGAAATGCGTGATGATCTGTTTTCGATTTATGAAGAACAGATGCAGCAACAAACAATGCCATGGACGATTATTTCCGGCGCAAATGAAGTACGCTTACAACGTGCAGTGGAAGCTGTTCGCCACTTATTTAGCTGATCGTTTTTTCTTCGCCGGTTTCGCTGCCGGTTGTACATCCCGTATCAACTCCTCAATATCAGCATCGCCTTCCAGGTTATTCATTTGCCGGATTACCCAAGGTGTTCTTGCACGCACTGCAACCGACAACGGTTTTACGGTATATTTTTTCGGGTTGCGTAACGAAGCGGCAATTTGTGCAGCTTCAATACGTGTAAGATTTTTTGCGGGCTTATTGTAAAACTGTTGTGCAGCCGCTTCAATACCATATACACCTTTGCCCATTTCCACTACATTCAGATACACTTCCAGTATCCGCTTCTTTCCCCAGATCCATTCAATCATTTTAGTAAAATAAACTTCCAGTCCTTTACGAAACCAGCTGCGGCCCTGCCACAAAAAAACATTCTTGGCTGTTTGTTGCGAAAGTGTTGAAGCTCCACGTATACGGTTGGGCTTTTTTTCGTTATGCTTCATGGCTTTTTCAATCAGCTTCCAATCGAAACCGCCATGGTCGGGAAACAGTTGATCTTCTTCCGCTATAACAGCAAGCCTTGCATTGCTGCCCATTTCTTCAATCGCAATATAGTCACGCTTCAATCCTTCGCCACTCACAAGGCTTACAAGTTGCGTAATGGTAACCGGCGGATCGATCCATTTCAATAAAATGATGTAAATAAACTGCGCAATAAAAAGAAACAGGAAAACACGCTTTAATAAACGGAAACTTCGTTGCCAGAATGAAGGATTGGTGGAATTGGATTTCTTCGCTGCCATGCTTGCAATATACGTTACTGATTTTTTTCAGGCACTTTTTCAAGTGTTCATTTTAATGACTTTTTGCCACATAGTATGCTTCCTAAAAATAAATATCCTTTCTTGAAAATAATTGGCTTTTAATTTTTAGGAAGCATTTCCGATGGATAAAAATCCATAACCTGCAGATCGTACTTAGAACCGATGCGGTATTTTTTATTGCCCTTAAAAATCAGCTGCTGCAAATTATACAGCACAATCGGTATATAAACCAAACCTATACCTGACAGTAACGATTGCTGAAAAGGCTCGCCGCTGATGACTAAGCCCGCCGTAAACAATGGAATACCGGCATTGGTTAACAAAAATGTTTTTGTATCAAACGGCAGTACACGGTAACGCCCTTTTTGTTTTTTATACACAGCAGCAATATCCCGCATGTGAATACCACCGCCCGAAAAATAAACACTGTCTTTTTGTATCAGATAAATTACGCCGCTGTATTTCATGCCCAGTATTGTTTGCAGCGTAATAACCGAACCCTCCCGGTAGCGCTTCATGGAAATTCCATTTTTGCGTAACACCAGTTCGTTAAACTGTGCAGTGGCAGAAAACGCTGCAACAATAAACAGGAAGAATAGAAGTTTTGATTTCATGTATAAAACTCAAAAGAACGGCAGAAAAATGAAAATGTTTGTTAAGAACTAAGCAGCAGTTCCCGATCGGTAAAATAATAATCCAACAATGAGCAATACCCCAAACACAATCAACATAAAGCCCGATATTTTATTGATGATGCTGATGGTTTTTAAAGTAAGCCGGTTACGCAGTTTGTTGGCTAAAAAAACCTTCAGCAGATCGAGCAGAAACACCAACGATAAACAGGCAGCAAACGTGGCAATACGTTCATTAACCGGCATCGTTATAAACGCTGTAGCCCAGGTAAACCAAAATGCTATTACACTCGGGTTCAGCGTATTCATAAAATAACCGGCAAAGAAAATACGTACAAAGTCACCGGCACTGCGTTTCATTTCAACTCCATCACCGGTATCGCTCAGTTTTATTTTTTTAAAGAAGAGAAAGTAGATGCCCAGCCCTATTAATAAACAACTGCCGCCTACGCCAATTACTTTTTCGAAACGCAACAAACGGTTAAACAACTCTGTAAACACATTGCTCACCAGTACAAGTGTAAGATCGCTGGCCGATACACCCAATACAAAAGCCAATCCGCCCTTGTGCCCGTTATTAATACTTTGTTTGATGATGGAAAAAATAACCGGGCCCATACTGATGGACAGCAATAATCCAAGCGCCAAACCTTTTATGATTGCTTCGGTCATTTAAACACAATTAAACGGTATACAAGAGTGTGTGAATGTACTTTGATTTTTTTAGAGTTTACTTGTTGCGTGATGAATGGAGAATACAAAAAACGCAGAGGAGTCCTCTGCGTTTCATTTGTACTATGTTTATTAAAGAGTAACCTTATAATTTGCCCGTAGTTAAAAACTGTTGCCAGTCGTTGAGCATTTTTCCTTTCAGTACACGAGGAAATTTATGCTGGCCGCCTACTTTTCCCTTCAGCTTCATAAACTCCATAAAAGTTGATTCGGGTAAAATATCGAGGAACACATCTTTCAATGCACTGCCACGCTCCACAGCATAATCGTCATTAATTTCTTTTAATGCTGCATCAATACGTACACGCAGCTCTTCTGCATTTGCATGATCATCGCAGGCAACATACCAGTGGTGTGCAAAGAAATTACCATGCGGCTCACCTACCACTGTATATTCCGGAATAGAAATATTCATTTCCTCACTTACAATCTGTACCGCTTTGTTCATATTATCTACACTCAGGTGTTCACCTACAAGCGAAAGAAAATGTTTGGTACGGCCGGTAATAATAATTTCGCACTGTTCTTTATTGGTAAAACGAATGGTGTCGCCGATTAAATAACGCCAGGTACCTGCACTTGTACTTATCAGCAACGCATAATCTTTTCCTTCTTCCACTTCATGAATCATCAGTGCTTCTGCGTCGGGTTTAATATTTCCGTCTGCATCAAAATTCTTATCCTCAAACGGTACAAACTCCAGGAAAATATGTTCGTTGGTTACCAGCTTCATGCCATCTGCATCCTGCCGGCTTTGGTAGGCAATAAAACCTTCGCTGGCCAGATAGGTTTCAATATAAATGAGCGGTTTGCTGATGAGTTTTTCAAACCCGTGTTTATAAGGCTCGAACGATACGCCACCATGCACAAAAAAGGCAAGGTTGGGCCAGATGTCGTGAATAGATTTGAGCTGGTAACGCTCAATAATCATTTCCATACACATCTGTATCCATGCAGGAACACCCACCACAAAACCAATATCCCAGTTGGGCGCCTGTTCAACAATAAAATCGAGCTTTTTATTCCAGTCTTTTGTTTTGGCAATTTGTTTACCGGGCTTATAAAACGGCGAAAACCAGAACGGCATCTTCTTAGCGGTAATACCGCTTAAATCGCCGGCATAATAACCCGGACCTTTTTGCAAATCGGTACTGCCACCCAACATTAACCAACCTTTACTTACACTACGTACCGGTAAATTTTCGTACGTACGAAGCGTGAGTAATTGTTTGATCATTACAAGGCGGTTGCCGCTCATCAGATCGCTGGTGATGGGAATATATTTACTGGCGGCTTCGCTTGTTCCGGAACTGAGGGCGAAGTATTTGATTTTGCCGGGCCAGCAAACATCGGTTGCGCCCTGCAAAGTTTTATGCCACCAGTTATTGTAAATTTTATTGTAATCGTGTACCGGCACCAGTTCCTGGAAACGTTTTCCGGGATGGCGACTGTTGAGAATTTCGTCGAAATGATATTCCTGACCGAACTCGGTATGCTTCGCCTTCTTCAACAGCTTTTTCAGCGCCTTTATTTGCTGACGCTTGGGCGAATTAACAGGCAGATTGAGGGCCTTGCTTAACGACTTCGGAAGATTGATTTCAAATAATGGCATGCTTACCTTTCAGTAACGACAAATGTAGCAACTCAAGGCTACTTAATCGCCTAATTTTTGATAGTTTGTAAAGATGGTTTTCAAATCGTACTGCGGCTCATACTCCCGTGCATACCATTCATCGGCCAGCAGCAAGCCTTCTGTTTTCAGGTTTGATGCATGATGTGGCATACCGGCCGGCCCCAATACAGAAGGCGGCAACTCCGGCAACTGTTTTCGTATGGCTGAGAAACCAATCCAGGTTTTACGGCCCGCCAACACCGCCACACTCTGCTGCAGTAATCGCAGCGGATGTTTGTGGAAGATGAAATGTACCGGAAAGCTGAGCAGGAAAAAAGCAGCTGTACTCACATCAATCAACCGTTTTAACCGCAAGTTAATTTCTGCAGCCAGTTGATATTGTTCGCTGTGCAGCACTTCGCCTGCTTCATTTTTCGAATCGCTGCCGATAATACTTTCGCTACCGTTGGCATGTAACCGCAGTTTTACTCTTTTACCCGTTTGTTCGTACAATGCTATGATTGCTGCAAACGACAAATCCCTGCTTTCGCAAAGGACCAACTCGTTGGCCGGTGTGTTTTGTAAAACCTGCGGCAGCTCTGCAAGTGTACCCAAGGCCTGTTGCTCGGCTAACGGGCTTACAAAACCCTGTATAGCCCTGCTCCGTCCGTTTTGTTGCAACAGCTGATTTATTTTTTGCAAATCGGCTTTTGTACCGGCAATAATGGAAAAGTAATCCTCTTCATCAATCGCTTTTTCCAGCACATCGGTTTGTACCAGTAACATTCGCCACACATATAATAATCCATAACTGAACACCGAACCAACCAATACCATCCCCCGTGAAAAGCGGTACACTTCCGGCATCAGCGAATACACGGCAAGGATAATGAGCAACGAAATAAGATTGGAACGGAAAAGATTTTTGTAGCGAAACTGTTTATCGTACAAACCGGTATAATAACTCACCAGTAAAAACAGGAAAGAAAAACCGATGAACGACAGCCAGAGCAATTGATTTTGATACGTAATGTCGGGCCTGATGAAATGCGTCCATACATATTTTGCCAACAGGAACGAAGTAACAATCAGCAATGCATCGAGCAGGGGCAAACCCACCCGCTGAATAAAGCGCTTTATTAAACTTAAAAAAGCACGCATCCAGATAGCTGCGCTGATGAGTGTTGCAAACAAACCCGCACTGGAAGAAGAGTAATGTTTTTTTACAAAGCGACTCATGGCATCATAAAACATGCGCACATAATTCACCGATGTTTTTTTAGTGCTTTCGCCCTTAAAATGCAGAATAGACCGTTCGCTGTAATAATAGTTTTTGTAGCCTGCCTGCTGTATGCGATAGCTGAGATCTACATCTTCGCCATACATAAAAAAACTTTCGTCAAAACCGCCTGTTTTATCCAGTATATCTTTTCGTATAAGCATAAATGCACCGGCCAGCACATCTACCGCATGATTCTTCTGTTCATCTAAATAACCGAGGTGATAGCGCCCAAAGGTTTTCGATTTCGGAAACAAAGCAGCCAGTCCGCTTAATTTATAAAACGAGGTAAGCGGCCCCGGAAAAGAACGCTTACTTTCCGGTAAAAAACGGCCGCTGCCATCGAGCATACGAATACCCAATGCTCCTGCATCAGGTGTTTGTTTAAAAAAGTTGATGCAGGCCGTAAAGCAATCTTCCGGCACAATGGTATCGGGATTCAGAAAAAGAATATACTCACCGGTTGATTGTGCCAAGCCCTGGTTACAGGCACGGCCAAAGCCGATGTTCTCATCATTCCACAAAAACTTTACATTGGGAAATTTTGGTTGCAGGTACGCTTTACTGCCATCGGTTGATGCATTATCGATCACCCATATTTCTGCTTCCATACCCTGTACAGCTTTCTGCACCGAAAGCAAACATTGCTCGAGGAAATACCGCACATTATAGTTAACAATAATTACCGAAAGCTGCATATGGGTTAAAAACTCAAATCTAAAAGGTAAAATCTGCAATCTCAAATCTATCGGGGTTATCTTTGCGCATGCTTAAAGAAACCCTTATACATGCAACCAGAGCAGGTGCAGCAGAATTAACCCGTTTTTTCAACAATAGTTTTGCAGTTCATAATAAAGAAGGCATCAACAACCTTGTAACAGAAGCCGATCATGCAGCAGAGAAAGCCATTTTTGAAGTGATTCGTGCCAGTTTTCCCGAGCATTATATTTTAAGCGAAGAGTCGGGCGAGCTGATCCAGGATTCAAATTACAAATGGATCATTGATCCTATTGATGGTACCGTCAACTTTGCCAACGGTATTCCGATTTGTTGCGTAAGTATTGCTGTAGAAAAAGACGGGCAAATGGTTTTAGGTGCAGTGTACAACCCCGTTATGAACGAATTCTTTTTTGCTGAGCGTGGCCAAGGCGCTTACCTCAACGACAAACGTATTTATGTAAGCGAACAAAGTGAATTGATCAAAGCTTGTATGGTAACGGGCTTCCCGTATACGTATTTAGATATGCCCAATGGACCGTTACAGGTGTTTGAGCGTTTCATTCGCAAAGGGATTCCAGTTCGCCGGTTAGGCAGTGCAGCAATTGATCTTTGCTGGGTTGCAGCCGGACGTTTTGATGGTTTTTACGAACACAAGCTCAATGCATGGGATAGCGCTGCAGGTTTTCTGTTGGTAGAAGAAGCGGGTGGTAAAGTAACCGACTTTAAAGGCGAGCATTACTCACCTTATCAGCCACATATTGTAGCAACAAACGGCAAAATACATGATGAGCTGGTGGAAGTAATTAATGACCGGAAGAAACTGTGAGAAAGTACGAGGTACGAAGTTAGAAGTACGAAGGTGTAGCATGCTGCTTTTTTCGTAAACTTGACGTGTTTGTTTTTTGGCTGTTGATTATATATAACCTTAACGATAATCTATGCAAGACATGAAACAACGTACATTCCAATTTTCCGTTGAAATTGGAATGCTGATTACAGCATTACCTTACAGCATGGTAAATAAAGCCTATGGTATGCAACTGGTGAGGAGTTCATCTTCAGTAGGTGCAAATTACAGAGCAGCAAGGAGAGCGAAGTCGGATGCAGATTTTTTAAACAAGCTCAAAATCTGTGAAGAAGAGGCAGATGAAAGCATTTACTTCCTTGAGCTGCTCAAAGTATTTAATCCGGGTGTTGCAGAAAACATCGACAGGTTGGCAAAAGAAGCAAACGAATTATTAAAAATCCTTGTAGCGTCCATTATTACTACAAGAGAAAAATTAAAATAAAAAGTGTAAAACAGTTATACAGGTAAAATACTCGGCATGCAACAAATAATCTTACAGTTGCCCCTGCGTACTTCGTACCTCGTATTTCGTAAATAGTTTTTTTATGAGTGAAGAACGTACAGAAATATCCTCCCTTGGTGAGTTTGGTTTAATTGAGCATCTCACAAAAAATATTGAGCATCAGAATGCATCAACCATATTAGGTGTGGGCGATGATGCCGCAGTTATTGATCATTTTGGTAAGCAAACCGTTATCACAACCGATCTGTTGATTGAAGGTGTGCATTTCGATTTAATGTATACGCCGTTAAAGCATCTCGGTTATAAAAGTGTAGTGGTAAATGTGAGCGATATCTACGCCATGAACGCCACACCCACACAAATTACCTTAAGCCTGGCCGTTAGTAACCGTTTCAGCCTGGAAGCACTGGAAGAGTTTTACGATGGTGTGTATGTGGCTTGTGAAGAATATGGTGTGGACCTGGTTGGTGGCGATACTACTTCGTCTACCAAAGGATTCGTCATCAGCGTAACAGCGATTGGCGAAGTAGCTCCTGATCAATTTGTAAAACGCAGTACTGCCAAACCAAGCGATTTAATTTGTGTGAGCGGTTATCTTGGCGGCGCTTACCTTGGTTTGTTGTTGCTGGAAAGAGAAAAGAAAATTTTCCTCGAAACAAAAGGAGTACAGCCCGATCTTGAAAACCGTGATTACATTGTTGGCCGTTTATTAAAACCGGAAGCACGTAAGGACATTATTGAGTTCTTCGAAAAAGAACAAATTGTGCCAACGGCAATGATGGACATCAGCGATGGCCTCAGCAGCGAGGTACTGCACATTTGCAAACAAAGCGGCGTTGGTGCGGTCTTGTACGAAGACAAGATTCCGGTGCACCCCGATGCAAAAGATTTTGCATACAAGCTGGAAATTGATCCAACAGCCTGTGCCTTGAGCGGTGGTGAAGATTACGAACTGGTGTTTACGCTTTCACAAAGCGATTACGATAAAATTAAAGATGTAAACGGTATTCGTATAGTTGGGTATGTAACAGAAGCAGCAGAAGGTGCACACATTATTACAAGAGGTGGCAATAAACACCAGCTTACAGCACAGGGCTGGAATGCGTTTGGCAAATAATAATACATGAAAAACATCGGCTTTATTGGTTTGGCCTTACTTAGCTATGCACTTACTTCCTGTTCTGCTACAGGAAGTTTGGGTTATACACCCGAGCGCAAGTACAGCCCCGATCAGTTAAAAGAAGATGTACAGGTAATGGAACAGGCGCTGAAGGAAAACCATCCCTCGCTTTACTGGTATAACAACAAAGCAGCAATTGATGCGTCGTTCCAGCAAGCCTATGCAAGGCTAACCGATTCGCTCAACGAAATTCAATTTCGTACCGTTATTGCCGAAACAATTTTCCCCATCCGTTGCGGCCACACCAGTGTACGATTTTCCCGCAACTACTATCGCTATACCGATGGATTGCGGATGAAAACCTTTCCGCTGATTGCGAAAGTAATTGATGATTCATCGCTGGTGGTTACAACCAATATTAACCGAAGGGATTCATTCATCCGCACAGGAACTTCGCTACGCAGCATCAACGGTATGAATGCCCGAACCATTATTGATACACTGCTGCCACTCGTTTCAATAGATGGTAATGCGAAAAATTTCAGTTACCAGAATATCAGCAACAACTTCAGCACGTATTACAACATGCGGTTTGGCCTGCAGGATAAATACTCTGTTTCGTTTTTAAACGATAAGGGAGTTGAACAACAGCGCATCATTGATCTGTACGATCCTGCAAAAGATACCCTCCGCCGAAGACCAACAACCTTTCCAACGCCAACACCTCAGCAGCAGCAACCACCGCCACGTGAACAGGAGTTGAGCGACAGGCAACGGCGGCTGCAACGCATCCGCAGCTTCAGCATCGACTCTTCCGGCACCTATGCCACCTTACGCATCAGCAGTTTCAGTACCGGCCTCAGTAAACGTTTTTTAAAGAAGAGTTTTCAAACCTTACAGAAAAAAAATATTCAGCACCTGGTTATTGATGTGCGTAACAATGGTGGCGGTTTAATTAAATCGTCGTTGTATTTAACAAGGTTAATTTGTAACGAGCCTTTTTCGTTCACCGACTCTATTTATTCCGTTACACGAAAAATTAAAACGGATGCAAAAATCACCCGTCGTACCATATATAATCTCGGTTTGTTTTTTCTGAACCGTAAAAAGAACGACAGTATGTATGTGTTCCGGTTCTTTCACGGAAAACAATATCAACCCCTGCCACAACATTTTACAGGTAAGGTGTATGTAGTAACCGGCGGTTATTCTTTTTCGGCCACAACCCTGTTTGCATCGGTTGTAAAAGGCAGAGAAAATGTAACCATCATTGGCGAAGAAACCGGCGGTGGTTATTATGGCAACAATGGTGTGTTTATTCCGGAAATGATTTTGCCCAACAGCAAACTGCGTGTACGGTTACCGTTATACCGGATTGTCAATAACAAAAACTATCCAAAAGACGGGCACGGTGTACTACCCGATATAGAAGTAAAAGCCAGTGCAGAGAGCATCCGCAAAAATCTTGATCCGAAAATGGATAAAACCATTCAGCTCATTATGCAACGGAAAAGCTGATGCACCTGTCAGGTAAAATATGAAATCGTTTTTTCTCTCCCTGATCGTTCTGTTTGTTTTTGCGTCCTGCCAAAAGGATAAGCTTTGTATTGATGGTGTCGTTCATTGGGGCGGTGAACCTGCTGCTGATGGTTTGGGCTGGTATTTTCTTTCGTCTGAATTGGGCGACAAACCTGTTAAACTGAAAAACCTGTCGACCGAATACGAAATCAATGATCTGCCGGTATCGGTTTGTCTTATTAAAACAAAAGAGAAATACCAATGCTTTTGTGCAACCCCCTTAGAGGTATATAGTATTGCACAAATCCGGAAGCGATAGCTGCCTGCAAAAGCAGACTTTAATCTGTTTTTAATCTTGTTTAACCTGTTTCCGGATATTTTTGCACATTGGTGCCGTAAACAAACACAGCACCGGGCAAGAGTATCATGAGAAAAATACTGTTGGTGGAAGATGAAATGCATGTGGTTTCTTTTATTAAAAAAGGACTAACCGAAGAAGGTTTTGATGTAACTGTTGCATTTGATGGAAATACCGGTTTGCAACTTTTTTACGATAACCAGTTCGACCTGATTATTCTTGATATTATGTTGCCCGATAAAAACGGGCTGGAAGTATGTAAAGACATCCGAAAAATCAACAACAACATTCCCGTACTGTTTTTAACCGCACTCGGCACCTCCGAAAATATTGTACTGGGTTTGGAAACCGGTGCAGACGATTATCTTGTAAAGCCTTTTAAGTTTATTGAGCTGCTTGCACGCATCCGTACATTATTACGCCGTACAGAGGCTGGCGCATCGGCAGCCGAATTACAGGAAGAGCATGTATACCGCTTTTACGATCTGGAAGTGAATGATTATACAAAACAGGTTGTGCGTGATGGGAAACCCGTTTCGCTCACCAGCACCGAATACAAACTGCTACTCTACTTTATAAAAAACAAAAACAAAGTTTTATCACGTACCGATATACTGGAAGAAGTATGGGGTGTAAACTTTGATATTGGCACCAACGTAGTAGATGTATACGTTAACTACCTGCGTAAAAAAATTGATAACTATGCCGATCAGAAACTGATACATACCATCATCGGGATGGGTTATGCATTAAAAGATAACGGATAATCACAAGCTTCTGTCAGCAATGAGCAACAGCATGAAGATGAACATACAGATTAAGACCACACTTATTTTGCTCACGGCATTTTTAAGCATCATTCTGTTGTTTAGCGGTTTTGTGTACCTGTCGGTTTCCAATTATTCGTACGAAGACTTTTATAAGCTGTTAGAAATACGGGCCGTAACAACGGCAAAAGTGGAGTTGGACCGGGAAGGCGGATCGCAGGAAATGATTGCTTTACGCAATGAGTTTTTTGAAAAACTGCCGCAGGAAAAAGATCGTTACTACCGCATTACACCGGGAGAATCGTTTATCAATGAAGCAGAAGAACTGGGGTTGCCTGTTTCGTTTTTCAATGAAATAATTAAAGAGGGAAAAGCAGAGTATACCCAAAACAGTGTCTTCTATAAAGGTATCCGCTACAAAAGTAAGCAGGGCGAGTATGTAGTTATTGCCTCGGCTCAAAATTACTTCGAGCTGCACCACTCTGCTTTTTTAAGACGAACACTGGTATTTGCCATTGTAGCAGCCTTTCTCTTTTCGGCATTGATTGCCTTGTATTTTTCACGCTACGTATTCAGGCCGCTGCGTAAAATAACCGATCGTGTAAAAGAAATCAGTTCCGAAAATCTTCATCTGCGTTTGGATAATAATATGAACAACGATGAGCTTACCGATCTTACCCGTACGTTCAACAACATGCTCGACCGTATTGAAACATCGTTCGAAACGCAGAACAACTTTATCAGTAATGCATCGCATGAGCTGCGCACGCCTTTAACGGCTATCATCGGCGAAGCCGATGTGGCGTTGTCGAAAATCAGAAGTATTGATGAATACATCGAAACCATCAAAGTAATTTTAGATGAAGCGGAAACACTGGACCGCAAAACAAAAGCATTGCTCTTTCTTGCACAAACCGGCTTTAATGGTAAAAACCAAAAGTTCGATAAACTCCGCATCGATCAGCTGTTGTGGGATGTAAAAGAAACGATTGAAAAAATTAATACAGACAGCCGCATCCACATCGATATGAGCCTGTTACCCGAAAACCCTGTGAAGCTGAAAGTAAAAGGCAACGAACAATTGCTGCACCTGGCGCTGAGTAATATCATCAGCAATGCCTGCAAGTACAGTAACAACAACGTTGTTAATGTGTCTATCGGTGCATCCGATCAAAACGTATTTGTAATTGTAAAAGATAACGGCATTGGTATACCCGACAATGAGCTGAAATATATTTACGATCCATTCTTCCGTGCATCCAATACATTGAAGTACGAAGGTTATGGCATTGGCCTGCCGCTAACACGCAACATTATCCGTTTACACAACGGCGAAATCATTGTATCGTCAATTGTAGGGCAAGGCACCACTGTGCAAATCAATCTTCCCATCGGTAAATTTGAACCGGTTGCTTTTTAACCATCTTTCAACAACTGTTTAGCAAATCTGTTTCAGACAATTTCAATTTGTTAAACAACTTTATTTCGCTCTCATTTTCTCTAATGGTATTTTAATTTCCGTGTTATGATTCTAACAGCATTCTAATAGCAGCTTAAAGTGATTTTAATGTTCCATCAGCAGTTTTGCATACTAATCGCAAAACAAAATAGCTATGGAAAAAACAGTATTGATACCTACCGACTTCAGCATTGCCTCGCTGAACATTGTAAAAAACTATTTAAACCAACAACCGGCTGATGTGCGTTTGAATATTATTCTGCTGCATGGTTTACATCAGACAGATTCAATTACAAGTTTACTTTTCTATTCCAAATCACGCATGCTGGAAGAGTTAACCGGTAAAGACTTTAACGAAGGTTGCCATGTGCTGAAAAATAAATATGCGTCGCAAATACGCACGATGCGTAAAGATGTATTCAGCGGTTTTACACAGGCTGCATTTAACCAGTATACCGAGGCAAACCGTATTGATGAAGTGTGCATCCCTATTTTATACAATCCGAAATTCAAAAGCAAAAACAGTTTCGATCTGCTGCCTTACATTAAAGCAAGTAAACTGCGTATTGAAACAATCGGTTCGGAAACAGATGTACCAATGCCTGAAAAAGGAAATGTTGCCGAACTGTTTTTTAACCGTGTATCTGTTGGTTAATTAAAAAACACAGCAACTATGAAAGTATGGACAACCTATAGTGCCGTATTTCTGTTGGGTGCGCTTGGCCTTTTGCTGTTGTTTCATGCAGCCACCAATCCTGAAAAAGCGATTCTTGGTATGTGGCAGGAAACCGATTGGAAATTTGAAAAAGGAATTGCATTTGCAGCAGATATTGCTGCAGCCAGCAAATCCAAAGCAAGCCAGCCGGAGTTTTCGTTTCATAAAGCCGAAGACTGGGAGTTTTTACCCGGCGGTCGTTTACGCTTACAAATGGGCGGACAGGAAAAAGTATTGAGCTGGCGCATCAAAGGCAGAGGGCATGTACTGCAAATTCAATACGGCAACAACCGAGTAGAAAATTATCAACTGACGGTGTTGGATAAAAACAAAATGGTGTTGAATGCAGAATCGGATGTGCAGGCCAGGGGCATTGCACAATTAATTTTTGAACGGAAAAACACAGAAACCTATGCTCAGAAAATACAGTAACAGCAGAACATTGGGCGATAATGTGCGGCTTGGTGTGCTTACTGCCTTCTCAGCCGGCATGGTAAACATTGGTTCTTTACTCTTGTTCTTTTCTTTCAGCTCTAATATAACAGGCCACTATGCGATTCTTGCGGCCGAACTGGTAAAAGGCAATTTATTCCAGGCAGCAGTAGTGCTTGGCTGGATCTTCCTGTTCTTCTTTGGTGGCTTTATCTCAAACATGTTTGTGATACACCTTAATAAAAAGCACACGTATATAGCACACGCATTGCCACTTGTACTTGAAATTATCTGTTTAATTGCAGTTGGCACGTATGGACATTTTTTTTATAAAGAAACACTCGCCGAAACAGAAGCGATGTTATCGTTGATGTTGTTTGCCATGGGTTTGCAAAACGGACTTACTGCCAGCATATCAAACTTCGCCGTAAAAACAACACACCTTACCGGAGTAACTACCGATCTGGGAATTTTGTTTTCGATGTTTACCCGCAGTGAATACCGGACGAACAAAGAGTTGAAAGGCAAAGCTGTTTTACTACTCTCAATTGCCCTCGCTTACCTGGCCGGAGCCATTGCTTCGGGTATTACCTATATGCACATGGGATTCCGTTTGTTTTATGTGGTAAGCCTGTTTCTGGTCGTTGTTATTTTTTATGATTTCTATAAACTGAAACTGTTTCGGTTTATGAACACAAGACGAAAGAAACCGGCGTTAAAACCAATTGAAACAAAAACTGCAAATCATTTCCCCGGTGTGCAGTTGAAAAAAGAAACAGAAAAAGAAGTAGCAGCTTGTTAACCTGTGTAAGATAGCATGTTCGATTGTTTTAGTGGAGATGCGGCCCAAGGGCCGCATTTTTATTGTACCAGTAATTCTCCCGAGCGGAAAACTGCTTTTACTTCGTGTGCTTTCGACAGTACAACAAAATCGGCACGAAACCCTTCTTCAATTTTTCCATGCTGTAACAAATTGGCTACCCTTGCCGGGTACAGCGAGGCCATGCGTAATGCTTCATCAAATGCAATGCCTGCATGCGTTACACAATTGTTTACTGCTTTTATCATTGTAAGTGCAGAGCCCGATAAAGTGCCATCGGGCAGTACATACCTGTCATCTTTCAACAAATGCTGATATGCGCCTTCAGCTGTTTCAGTAACTGCATCCGTAATTAAGAATAATCGCTCCTGCATCATTTTTTTACTGATGCGTACTGCTGCAAACGAGGTATGATAACCATCGCACACCATACTGCTGTATGCCGTTGCATGATCGTAGATGGCTCCCACCATACCCAACTCCCGCCCTTGTAATGGCGACATGGCATTAAATAAATGCGTTGCAGTTGTAATTCCTTTGTTGAAAGCAGCAGTTGCCTGTTCATAACTTGCATTGCTATGCCCTGCAGAAACAATTACATTGTTATCAAGAAGTAATTGTATTACTTCATCGCTGCATTGCTCGGGTGCAAGTGTCATCATTTTTACAATGTCTTCGCCCGCATCAAGCAGCATCTGCACTTCTTCAACCGTTGGTTGTTTAATATGCTCTAACAAATGAGCCCCACGTTTTACGGGGTTGATGTACGGACCTTCCAGGTGTAAACCCAGCAAACCGCTCTCCGGATGTTTTTGTAAAAATGATTTTGCAACAGCAATGCCCTTTAAAAAAACATCGATGCTGTTTGTTGCCAGTGTTAAAAGAAAACCGGTGCAGCCGCCCGCAACACAATATGCATCAGTTGCACGAATCGCTTCTTCATTTAAAGCCTGCGAAAACAAAAGTCCGTTACCGCCATACAACTGCAGATCAATAAACGCCGGCACTAAAAAATTACCCTGTAAATCGTAGCGGTCTGTATTTGCAGGAATTGCAGCAACAGGTACTACTGCTTCAATACTGCCCTTGTTTACCAATACCGCTACATTGTTGATAAAACGATCGCCTGTAAAAACTGTTCCGTTGTAAAATGCCCGCATAGTTTTAATTATGGAAGAATGCTGAACGCATCTCCGTCTTTTAAGAAAGGAAGTTTCGAACGTATGTCGTTCAGTTTGTCTTTCGATAAGGTAATCGTATGTACATCTTCATCGTGTTCTTTGCAGTACAACACATCACCCATTGCGTCAATTACCATACTGCTGCCGCTGTGATAAATTTCATTTCCATCAGTACCGGTTCTGTTCACTCCAATTACATAACACTGGTTTTCGATGGCTCTTGCTGTAAGCAATGTTTTCCAGGCATGCACTCTTCGTTCGGGCCAGTTGGCAACATATACCAATACATCAAACTCCGGCTCGTTCTCTTTTGATTGTTGTCTTGCCCATACCGGAAACCGCAAATCGTAACACACCTGCAGATTAATTTTAAATCCGTTTACCGAAGCAATTAACCGTTTAGTACCTGCCGTGTAATGTTGGTCTTCGCCGGCATATGCAAACAAATGACGTTTATCGTATACACCATAATGTCCGTTGGGCAACATCCAGATAAGGCGGTTAAAGTAATGCTGAGTTGGAACAGCTTCGCCTGTCTGCCCGCCTGAAGCGGCCTCGCTTTCAACCGGCTCCTTCGCCATCATACTACCTGTAACAATCACCCTTTTTTCTGCTGCAATTTTTTTCATCCACTGCACAGTCGGGCCCTGCATATCTTCTGCCAGCTCTTCCGGCTTCATGCTGAAGCCTGTATTGAACATTTCGGGCAATACAATAATTTGTGTGGGATGCTGTATCGAGTTAATCTTCTCTTCCAGCATTTGCAGGTTGGCTGCCTTATCTTCCCAATGCAGATTGGTTTGTATAAGTGTGAATGTAAGATGACTCATGCAGCGAAGTTAGCGAAAGCGGAAGCTTACAGCAAAAGCACCATATACTTCCAGCGGATCGATCATTGATTTTGCTTCCCGTTGTTTGATGTGGTAGTAAGCAGAGAAAGAAGCTACAGGACCTGAAATAACAAACCCTGTTTTAACAAGATAAATAAACGGGTTTAGCGGCGCAATGTAATTGCCTTTATTGCTGCGAAACAAACCGCCCTGTACAGTTGCGTTATAACCTTGCGCCATCAGCATTGGCTCCAGGAAAAAGATGGCTTCTGTTTTTACTGTTCGGTTTTTTGCAGCTGTGCCCAGCCTGCTTGTCCAGAAAGAAGTCATGTTTTCCGGATCCATCTTTCCGGTTTTAAACAGCAAACCCATTGATGCATTGGTAAAGGTATTGCCCAGGATGGCTTTGCCGGTTGCATGCAGTGTTACTGCTTTACCAATAACCAAAGGATGGTAATAACGTACCGAAGCATTTACACCAAATTCGTTTTGCACCTGGTTTTGCCAGCCGTAAATTTTATATAGTCCGATGATGCGGTGATAATTTGTTTGTACTTCCTCGGCTTTTGAACCGGGGCCGAGTATACCTGCAACAGCATCCCACTGCAGTACACGATGATTGTTGTACACATTTGTTTGGCCATAGCTGCCGTACAGCCAGCCGGCGAATGGACGATCCTGTTGTTCCAGCACCTGGCTTAACGAACGCCGGTTGAGATGCGGGTTGTAAATCATTTGCCCCAGTTCTGCCCTGTGCAGTTTCTGCGCAAGGTTTTTATTCGGCAGTTCACGGGGTATCCATTGGTATTTGATAAAAAGCCCATTGGAGTAATACCGATCGGCCTTGGTAAAATTATAGTTATCGTTTTCGGTAATAATGGTCAGTTCTTTTCTGTACACAGTGTTTTCGTCCTGTGCAAGAACAATGGTACACATAAAGAGAAGGAGAACAAGGGTGAAGGTTGGCTTTTGCATGCACTGCAAGTTTAAGCAAAACAATTTAAACAAAAAGACAGCCGGCTTACCGCAGCAATTCGCTTATGACGGATGTTTCGTAGCCTTTCTGTAAGAGATAATCCTGTAATTTTTTTTTACGGATAAACAGGTTTGTTTCGCCTTTGAGTTGCTTTAACTTTTGATCGTAAAGTTTTTGTGCAGTAGCCCAGTAATCTTCCTCATCAATCGCCTTCAATGCTTTTTTGATGACATACTCACTCACCTGCTTTTGTTTCAGTTCGTATTTAATTTTTACCCGGCCCCATTGTTTCATGCGGAAACGGCCGCCCACAAACTGCACTGCAAAACGCTCTTCGTTCAGGTAATCTTCTTCTATCAATTTCGACAGCAACTCTTCCACATCTGCCTTACGCAAACCAAAGCCATACAGTTTTTCCTTTACCTCACTGTGGCAACGTTCCTGGTAAGCACAGTAATGCTTTGCCTTTTGATGTGCCTGTTCTTTGGTGAGTTGTTGTTTATACATGAGTGAGACAAAAGTAAGAATCAGTAAATTTGTTATTGAATTTTATCAGCAAAAGGAATTTGCTCTTTATCCAGACTTTCTAAAAAGTAAAAAGCACCTGCTAGTAGTTGAGTAAAGGAACCTGCGATTGTAGAAACAGAATCTGTCTTGGTAATTTTGGTATTTAAATAGTAACGGCTTGATTGTTCATCATAATATGCAGAGGCTAACAATACCCAGGCGGTAATATTAGCTTCATTATCAAGTTCAGGATATAATTCAATTGTTTTAGTAAGACGATTTCCCTCCCAGCTCAGCTTCCGATATTCAAATACAAACCAGTCGCTTTTGGGTTTGCTATCTAAAACAATTTTTTGCAACGCCTGCTTTTCTAAAACAAACTGCTTGATTGCAACATCAATTATCTCAAAAGCTTCTTCTTTATTCATTTTTAAAATAGCCTTAAATCTTCTTTGTTCCTTACACGAACTTACTAATCGCTTACGTATTTTGCAGCATGGCTTCAGCATTATCTGTTCAACACCAGCTTCCGTTACAAGGTGCCCTGTTTGTTTTTGCCCTCGAATCGGAAGCAGCAGAAGAGTTTACCGATTGTAACACACTCATTACCGGTATTGGCAAAGTAAGTGCAGCCTATGCACTTACCAAATCCATTGCCCAACACATACCGGCCATGATCATTAATCTTGGTTCGGCCGGCAGTAATACATTCAGCAAAGGAACGATTGTTTGCTGCGCACAATTCATCCAGCGTGATATGGATGTACGTGGACTTGGTTTTCAGCTGTACGAAACACCGCTGAGTGGTATTGATCCTGTGTTGCAATATGGTTTGCAGATGGAAGGATTGCCGCAAGCCATTTGTGGTACAGGCGATAGTTTTGAAATGAATCATGACGTTACAGCTTATACTGTAGTTGATATGGAAGCGTACCCGCTTGCACTGATTGCACAAAAAGAAAACATTCCTTTTCTCTGCTTAAAATATATTTCCGATGGTGCAGACGGTTCGGCTGCAGATGACTGGAACGAACTGGTGCACAAAGCTGCAGTTGCATTCCGGGAGTTGCTGTTTGGTTATACAGCCTAACCCCTGTTGTTGTAATCTTCATAAGCGGTAAAAAGCAAGCAAAAACAATTGGTAATTTTATTGCCCAAACAACACAAACTATGTTGAAACAGCAGGCGGGCTTTTTTTTGTTTGTACTCGTATGCGGGCTTTTATTTTCGGCCTGTACGAAAGACCCCTCTCCCGACTCTTCTGACAGTAACAGTCCGCAAATTGTACGGTTTCAACCGGCAACTGTTCAATCGGGCGACACACTGCGCATTGAACTGAAAAATTTTGCACAGACATATACAAGCGACACCTCTGCATCAAGAAAAGATATTGTACTCATCGGTACGGTTCCTTCAACGGTACTTTCGGCCAGTCAAACATCGTTATCGGTTTCCATCAATGCATCACACCTCAGTAATAAATTAATTGTTGTAATCGGAAAAGATACCGCCATCAGTAAAGATGTTGTCATCATTGGCAGCAGCAGTGGCAGCTGGCAAAAAATAAGTACCTGTCCTTCGGGTAACCGTACCAATCCGTCTGTGTTTGTGTTTGGTGATAGTGCTTATTATGGTTTTGGTATGGGTTTCCGCAATGGCTACGTTACCGGACTTCCCGATTTTTGGAAGCTCAATTTAAAAGATGGAAGCTGGGCAAAATTATTTGATGTTGCCGTCAGCGATCCGCTCTATTCCGAGTGTGTATCGTTTCAACTCAATGGCAAAGCATATATCAGTTTCCGTTCGGCTGCCAATCAAACATGGAACTATACTGCAGCTACACGCACATGGGCAAGGAACAGCAGTGTTTATAATGGATCTTACTTTTTACAAAGCACCGGCAGCAGTTCGAATAATGCATTGATTGGAGCAAGTGATAATCCGGCGGGCAATGGCAAATCGGGCTTCTATCAATACGATGCAACGAATAACGTTTTCAGTTACCTCGCCGATATTACCGATACAGCCAAGAGCCCTGTCATTACCGGTTTTCTGCTGGGCAATGATTTTTATTTTGGTATACGGCAGGAACTGGTGAATGGAGCCTATAACCAAACACGCAAGTTTTATAAATTCAATACAGCTACGAAAACGTATACACGCTTATCCGATCTTCCGGAGTTGTTTGCTACATGGTCAGCTTCGTTTGGCTTTTCATACAAAGGCTCGGGTTATATCCTTAACGATCATCGTTTGTTTAAATACGATGCGGTTACCAACAGCTGGCAACGCAAACAGGACTTTAACGGTTTTCCTGCTCTTTCAGTTAATTATTATGGAAGTTTCGAATACAATTCTGCATTGTATGTTTTCGCCTATAACGATTCGCAACAGGTAACAGAGTTGTGGAAGTACAGCGAGTAAGCAGCATTATCAAAACACAACTGTTGAGAAACAGAAAAACTATTGCGCACCAATAAAGCGATAACCGACACCCGCCTCTGTTAACAGATACTCCGGGCGGTTCGGATCTTCTTCGATCTTCTTGCGTATCTGCGCTATAAACACACGCAGGTATTGCGATTGGTTAATGTAGCCCGGCCCCCAGATTGCACGTAACAGGTATTGGTGTGTAAGCACTTTGCCTTCGTTACGGATGAGTAAGGCCAGCAGGTTGTATTCGGTTGCAGTTAACTTCAGCAGTTGTTCATCTTTCCAAACCGAACGTGTAGTAAGATCTACCTTCAGGTTATTGAATTGTAAAACGGTTTCACCTTCATCGGCCTGGATACTGCGCAATGCTGTACGTATACGTGCCAGCAATTCGCCTGTACGAAAGGGTTTCGACAGATAATCATTTGCACCATTGTCCAATGCCTTGATAATATCTTCTTCGCTCTTTTGTACAGAGAGTATAATAACAGGATTGGTATACCACTTGCGTAACTTCTGTAATACATGGTGGCCACTGTCATCGGGCAAACCAAGATCGAGTAATATAAGTTCGGGTGGGTGATTTTCTGCCATGATCAATCCTTCCTTGGCAGTAGCAGCCAGCTTTGGCAAATAGCCATTACTCTGCAACGTAATGTCGAGCAGCTTCCGCATTTGCGGTTCATCATCAATGATCAATATCTCGGCTTTGTTCATACGTCGATACTATGAAGGGTTGATGTTTTTACTGGAAGCGTAAGTGTAAACTTTGCACCGCCGTCTTTCGATCGGCTGAATTCGATGGTGCCTTCCAATGCATCGGTAAATCCTTTTACAATGGAAAGTCCAAGACCGGAGCCTGCTGTTTCTGCTTTTTTGTTACGTGAAAATTTATTGAACACTTCATCGGGCTTCACATCTGTAAATCCTTTTCCATTGTCTTCAATAATAATTTCCAGCAGGTCGGCATTGCATTTGGCTGCAATATCAATGCGGCAGTTTTTTTCTGTATGAATTGCTGCGTTGTTGAGTAGGTTGTAAATGATCTGTTCCAACATGCCTTTATCGGTACTGCACAAAGGCAAACCCGGTTTGATACTGATGTGAATTTTACGGCCGGGGTTATTTTCTTCTACCGTTTGCACCGTCTGATAAATCAGTTCTGTTACATCGCACCAATCGTGTTTGGGTTGGATGTGCCCCGACTGGAGTCTTGAAATATTCAAAAGATTTTCTACCTGCTGGTTTAACCGTAACGATGCTTTTGAAATTTCCCCGATAAGCTGCTCTTTGTTTTCGGTTGTGAGATAAGGATTTGTTTGCAGATTATCGGTTGCGCCAATAATAGCAGCAATGGGTGTACGCAGTTCGTGCGATAAAGAATTAAGAATGGTGTTGTACAGGTTTACACTGTTGGCCCGCTCCTCTTTCAGTTGCGCTTCTTTTTCTACCTGTCGAATTTTATACGTTAGTACTGCATTGATCATGGCAATAATGAAATACATGATCAGCAGGATAGTGTCTTCCGAAGCATGGATATGAATGGTGAAACGTGGCGGTATAAAAAAGAAGTTCCAGATAAATGCACTCAGCACGGCCGATAGCATGACCGGCATAATATCGAACGTAATTGCCAATAACGAAACTGTTACCAGCAACACCAATGCTGCCACACGATAACCCATGGCATTGGAAAACACAAAACAGATAGCTGCCACCACAATAACAATGGCAATACTCAGCAGGTATTGTTTTGATCGATCGAGTGTGTTGAAAAGAAATTTGTTCATGCTGCTTGCTGTAACAAATGTACTATTCAGCCTTTAGAGATGGTTATCGGAACGTGTTTAACCGTATAAAGATTTTATAAGGATTTCCGGAAGAATTTATTTTCTCCAAAAAGCCATTCTAGCTTTGTTCTCCAAATTTCTATCAGGCATGTCAGCACATAATCGTGTAAGTGCCGCCGGACTGTTAATTGCGTTAGGCATTATTTTCGGCGACATCGGTACCTCTCCCCTCTACGTACTCAACGCCATCACCAATGGCAAAACCATTACAGAAGAGTTGATCATCGGATCGCTTTCGCTTATTATCTGGACACTCACGTTACAAACAACCATCAAGTATGTTATTCTTACACTTCGTGCCGATAACAAAGGCGAAGGTGGTGTGTTCTCATTATACGCACTTGTGCGCAGGCGACGCAAATGGTTGGTGATTCCTGCCATGTTTGGCGGTGCAGCTTTGTTGGCCGATGGTATGATTACGCCACCCATTTCTGTTACCTCCGCTATTGAAGGTTTAAAACAAGTACCTGCGTTGCACGACATCAGCCAGTGGACGGTTATCTGGATCGTGATCGGTATTTTATCGCTGCTGTTTTTTGTACAACAGTTTGGTACAGCATTTATAGGTCGTTTCTTCGGCCCCATTATGACGATATGGTTTGTAATGCTGGCGGTGCTGGGCTTTTCGCAGCTTATACAGGATGTATCCATTTTCAAAGCATTCAATCCTTACTACGGCATTAAACTGCTCATCACTTATCCAAAAGGCTTTTACATTCTTGCCGGTGTATTTCTTTGTACCACCGGTGCAGAAGCGTTGTATTCAGATCTTGGCCATTGCGGCAAATGGAATATCCGTTACTCGTGGATTATGGTAAAAACCTGTTTAATTGTGAACTATCTCGGTCAAGGTGCCTGGTTGTTATTACACCACAACGGTCAACTCATCAGTGCCGATATTATTGAAGCAGGGTTTAATCCTTTCTACGGCATTATGCCCAAGTGGTTTATTTATTTCGGTATTGGTATTGCTACTGCTGCTACTATTATTGCCAGCCAGGCGCTCATCTCCGGTTCGTTTACACTCATCAGCGAGGCAATGCGTTTGAATCTTGCACCAAAGCTGAAGATCAATTACCCGACCGAAGCAAAGGGACAATTATTTGTGCCTGCTGCTAATTTTTTATTGTACATCGGTTGTATTGGTATTGTACTGTATTTCAAAAAAGCATCGAACATGGAAGCGGCGTATGGTTTGGCTATTACCATTACGATGATTGCCACATCGATGCTGTTTGCCAACTTCCTGGTAATACGAAGAGTAAAGCCCGTATGGATCTATCTCTATCTTGCTGTTTACTTTACAATTGAAATCAGCTTCTTTTATGCCAACCTCGAAAAGTTTCCGCACGGTGGTTATGTAACGCTCCTTGTAGGTGGTTTGCTTTTCTTTATAATGTACGATTGGTTTAAAGCAAGGAAAATTAAAAACCGTTATGTGGAGTTTGTGCGGCTGGAACATTATGTACCCAAGCTGCAGGAATTGAGCCTGGATGCTACCGTACAAAAATGCGCAACACACCTTGTTTTCTTAACCAGTGCCGATAACCCGAAAGAAATAGAGCATAAAATCATTTACTCCATTCTTAACCGCAAACCGAAGCGTGCAGATATTTACTGGTTTATACATGTTGATACAATGGATGAACCTTATACCAAAGAATATTCGGTAACACACATCATCCCGAACAATATTATTCGTGTAGAATTTAAACTGGGCTTCAGGGTACAGCCACGTATTGACTATATGTTCCGTAAAGTTGTACAGGATCTTGTGCAGAATAAAGAAGTAAATATTACAAGCCGCTATACAAGTCTTGAACGCAATAATATCGTTGGCGATTTTCAGTTTATCGTGATGGAAAAATACCTGAGCCAGGATAATGAACTGCCGTTTTGGGAACGTATTGTTATGAAATTTCATTTCTGGTTAAAAGAAATTTCATTATCAGAAGAAAGAGGTTTTGGACTTGATGCCAGCAATGTGCTGGTAGAAAAATTTCCGCTTATTGTTGCGCCTGTTACCAACCTGCGGCTGAAACGTGTAGAAAGCGAATGAAAAAACATAAGCCAGAACCCGAAGAGCTGGTGCTAATTGCTGCAGCGTGGATTACTTCCTTAGCACTGGCGTATCTTGTATACATAAAAATCAAGATGCTGTTCTGATATTTTATGATGTGCAAATGTGTACATAAGACGATACGTTTTGTTCTGGCAAATCTTTGCATTTACTGCACGTCATTCGTTTGTGCACAAGACAGTACTGTAGCTGAACCAAAATTTACAGCACGACTTTTTCTAGATGTCTATTATTCCTACGATTTCAGTCAACCGTTGCAAAAAGAGAAAGCCCCTTTTTTATACAGTTACAATCGGCATAACGAAGTAAATGTAAACCTTGCGCTTGCATCAATACAATACAAACAGCAACGGGTAAGAGCTGCAGTTGGTATTATGACCGGCACTTACAGCAGGTACAATCTTGCAAGTGAAACGGCTCTTTTACAACATGTATACGAAGCGAATGCAGGTATACGCCTGTTCAAACAAAAAAATCTGTGGCTCGATGCAGGTATTCTTCCATCGCATATCGGTTTTGAATCGGCCATTGGTAAAGACTGCCAAACACTTACCCGCAGCATGCTTGCAGAAAACTCACCTTATTATGAAACAGGTGCCCGTGTATCGTATACATCTGCCAACAGAAAATGGTATATGGGAGCGCTGCTGTTAAATGGCTGGCAACGCATTGTTCCTGTTTCCGGCAGCAAGAGCATTTCGCTTGGAACACAAGTTACCTGGTCTCCATCCGGCAAGTTTAGTTTCAACTGGAGCAGTTTTTCAGGAAACACCAAACCCGACAGTATACGCCGGCAACGTTATTTTCAAAATGTTTATGCACGGTGGGCACCTGTTCCTCAATGGCAGTTTATTGCAGGTTTTGATTTTGGTTTGGAACAAACAAGACCCTCTGTAAACCGCTATCACTCCTGGTTTGCACCCGTTCTGCAAATAAGCTACTGTAAACAACCATGGGCTTTTGCAGCACGTGCTGAATATTTTAATGATCCTGCAGGTATGATTATGCCAAGAGTAGAGCAACTTCCTTTTCGCATGTATGGTTACTCAGCAAACATCGACCGGCACTTAGGATCGTGGGGCCTGTGGAGGATGGAGTGGCGTATGTTTCAGCATTATACCCCTTACTTTTTATACAGTAATCAACGGAAAAAAATGAATCATCTGCTTACCTGCTCTTTTTTGTTCGATCTAAAACGGTAACTCCGTACGTTTTACGCTACTTTTTTCTATAAAGAAACCTGTCCGTATTTTGAGAACGTAAACTGTTTAAATCTGGCGTCTATAAAAAACGGATGCAAATAATTCTACTTAATTTGTAGACTAATTAAAGAATAATTCGTTTGTTTGCTGTACAGCAGCTGTCTTTTGTTATGACACAAAAACCAACCTTTCAGGAAGCACTTCGGTTTTGGCTGAAGCTCGGTTTTATCAGCTTTGGCGGACCCGCCGGACAAATTGCCATTATGCATGAGTTCCTCGTTGATAAAAAGAAATGGATCAGCGACAGTAAGTTTTTGCATGCATTGAATTATTGCATGGTACTACCCGGGCCAGAAGCACAACAACTGGCAACATACATTGGCTGGATGCTGCACGGCACATTGGGCGGCCTGGCTGCCGGAATCCTGTTTGTTCTTCCGTCGATGTTTATTTTGCTGGGCCTCAGTGTTGTTTATGTATTGTTCGGTAATACGCCATGGGTGTATGCTATGTTCGGCGGATTAAAGCCTGCAGTAATTGCCATTGTGTTACTGGCCTTAATTAAAATCGGGAAGAAATCTTTATTAACTCCGTTTCATTATGTTGTTGCAGCAGCTGCGTTTATCTGTATTTTCTTTTTTAATATTCCTTTCCCTTACATTATTATCGGTGCTGTTGTAATGGCTGCCGTAACCCGAACATTTTTCCCGCTTTTGTTTACAACAGCAAACCAAACACAAACGGCTGCAGCAATTGATGAAAGTGAATACTACATCAATAAACACACAAAGGTTGAAGGGATCGGTTTTAATCCACGTCGTTTCTTGAAACAGGTAGCAACAGGTGTATTGCTTTGGTCTGGTTCACTTGCTTTGTTCTATTTCTTTACACGTGATTTTGCTTTCTGGAAACACCTGGGTTTCTTTTTTACACAAGCTGCATTTGTAACATTTGGCGGCGCATATGCAGTACTGCCCTATGTAGCGCAGGTAAGTGTAGAGAAGTTTCACTGGCTGTCGAACCTGCAAATGATTGATGGACTTGCGTTGGGCGAAACCACACCCGGGCCGCTGATTATGATCCTGGTGTTTGTTGGTTTTATGGCCGGGTATAACCACTTCGATCAGTCGGTTGCGATGGGCTCATTGGGTTTGGTTGCAACCACGTTCTATACGTTCCTTCCTTGCTTTCTCTTCATTTTTATAGGTGCTCCGCTAATTGAGCGTACACAGGAAAATAAAACCATCAAGCAACTCCTTTCGCTTGTTACAGCTGCAGTTGTAGGTGTGGTGTTGAACCTTAGTATTTACCTCGGTAAAGCGGTGTTGTTTCCGAAAGAATTTTCATTCACAGGTTTTGATTTTATTTCGTTTGCCTGGGTAGTACTTTCGTTCCTGGCAATGTATCGTTACAAAGTGGGGATGATTACATGGATTGTTGTAAGCGCCTTATTCGGCCTGTTTCGTTACCTGCTGCTAATGGCTTAGACAGTTGTTAAGCGAGATAAAACTCTCTGCCGGATTCATACAGGCTTCATGCTTTATATACGCTTTATCCCGAGATTATCCTGGCTTTTGCTCCGGTATATACAGCACACATCGTTATTACAGCGGCAGTTCATTTGCATAATTCAGCTCAGTTATTAACTTTAAGAACTGTTCAGAAAAACGAACATTGCCGCAATGAAAAAAAATTACTTTTTCTACTGCAGCCTGGTGCTGCTGTTTCTTTCGTTGTTTGCTTTTTCTGATAACTTGATTTACGATGTAAAACAGGAAAGCAACAGCGATCCTAAATTCATCATCCATGGCTTATTCTTTTTAGCATGGTTTGTTTTATTGGTAATCCAAACAGGTTATATCCGAAAAGGAAATTACAAGGCCCATCGAAAGCTGGGTATTACAGGTATGCTTGTAGGGCTGGGCGTGGTGCTCAGTACATTTTATGTGTTTGTAGCAGTTTATAAAGGCTGGTCGCAAATGCCCGATTATGTAAAAGCCAACCGCTTCTTCACCGTGAGCTTTTCAGTATTACTGTTATTTGCTTATCTCCATCGAAAAAACGGTACCCGGCATAAACGGCTTTTATTCGTTGGAACATTTTATGTACTGGGGCCTGTTGTTGACAGAGTTGCAGGCAAGCTGGGTATTAACACCGATGCCAGCTTTATGCTTTTTGAAGCGGCCATCTGGAATACACTTTTTCTTTCGTTGTTTATTTACGATTGGCTTGTGCTGAAGAAAATTCATCCCATCAGCTGGATAGGTTTTATCTGGTTTTATGCCGTGTGGGTATTGGCTGCATTACTATAATACATTTTATGGGTGCTGCTGTTTTTTTAGCCGCATGCTTTCACTATAATACAAACGCCTCCTTTCGGAGGCGTTTGTATTATAGTAACGATTTTTTATTGAATTAAAATACACCTGAAATAGTAAGTCCGATTGCATTGGCTCTGTACGATGCATTGCTGCCGTCTTTATACGTCATGGCTGTATACGATAATGCAAACACACCATACCCTGCTTCAAACTGCAAACCGGGTACCGATGTAAACTTTGCATCCTGTCCAACGCCATCAAATTTTAAGTTGATCGCCTGGTGTGTGACAATACCTGTAGCCAAACGTAACTTTTTCACCGGAAAATAATTAACAGATAGTGCCAGCGGAATACGTGTAAGACGGATGTGCGCATTATCTGCCTTTGTAGTAAGATATTTAATACCGATGCTTCCTCTTAAAAACAGTTTTTCGTTTTTCGTTAAACGCAACTGTCCGCCTGCAAACAATGTACCGCCTTGCCCGGCATTCATTGTTTGTGTACTCCCATCGGTAAAATAGATTTCGGCCAGGTTATCGCCACCAAATTCCAATGCGGCACCCAGTAAAAAACGAACGGGTTTCTGACTGTTAGATTTTGTTTGTGCATGCAGTAATACTGCAGGACTCAGCAGCATGATAAGGATAAAACGTTTCATTTACTTTTTTACAATTTTGGTTTGGGCAGCGAAATTAACGGATAGATTTAGTTCATCGGATTACCGGACAGTTTTTTATTCCGGCAACAGATTTAATACTGCTCATACCAATGGAAACGTGTTGCAGCAATATTGGCCTTTTCTTTTTTAATGTAATGCAAAAAAGCAGCAGCTACAGGTGCATGTTGTTTTCCTTTAAGCCAGGTAAGACTCCAGGTTGTATTAACAGGTAAGCCTTTAACCGGTATAATCTGCAGTTCGCCATTTTGTAATTCGTTACGGATGCCAATCAGCGGCATAATCGAATAACCCAACCCTGCAAGAATCGCCTGCTTTACCGCTTCGTTCGATGTAAGTTCCATTTTCTTTTGTATGGCAATATTGTGCCGGTTCAGAAAACGCTCCATGGCCTGCCGTGTACCCGATCCTTTCTCCCTGAAAATTAGCGGCAGCTCCTCGAACAAGTCCTTTGTGTATTCTTTCTTTTTAAATTTCTGATCGGTGTTTCCTACCAGGAAAAGTTTATTGCGGATGAGATCTATTTTTTCTACATGCAGGTTTTCGGGTAAAATTGATACAAATGCAAAATCTACTTCATTGTTTTCAAGGCTCTCTACTACTTTCAGTTTATTGGTTACATCCATCACCAACTCAATACCCGGATTATCTTTTATAAATGCCGATAAAAAATAAGGCAACACATATTTACCGGTTGATACAACAGCAATTTTTAAGCGGCCGCTCAACTGCCCTTTATACGCCAGTGTTTTGTGATTGATGGCGTGTACCTGTTGCAGAATCTGCTCGGCCGAAGCGGCAATTTCTTTTCCAAAATCGGTTACATACAATTTACGGCCTACTACTTCTGTAAGCGGAATATCGAACTGCTCCTGGAAGTTACGCAGCTGAATAGAAACAGCCGGCTGGGTTAAATGCAACTCTTCAGATGCCTTGGTAACACTACCGGTTTGTACCACTTTTAAAAATACCTGTAGCTGGTTTAATGTATAATGCATAAATAATGTTTATGTACACTATAGTAAATATAAATAAAAACTTATGAGTAACTGCCCCCAATTTTGTGCCCATTAAATTTAACCTACACACTATGACACGAATTACAGTAGCAAAGGGTGATGGCATTGGTCCCGAAATTATGGATGCCACATTAACCATTTTACAGGCAGCAGGTGCAAGAATTGAGATTGATGAAATTGAAGTAGGTGAAAAAGTGTACCTCGCCGGTAATACATCGGGTATTGCGCCGGAAGCATGGGATGTTATACGCCGCAATAAAATTTTTCTGAAAGCACCGATTACCACACCTCAGGGCGGCGGTTATAAAAGTTTAAATGTAACTACCCGTAAATTTTTAGGCCTGTACTCCAACGTTCGTCCATGCCGCAGCCTGCATCCGTTTGTTAGTACCAAGCATCCGGTAATGGATTTGGTAATTATCCGTGAAAATGAAGAAGACCTGTATGCAGGTATTGAGCACCAGCAAACCGATGAAGTGGTGCAGTGCTTAAAACTCATCAGCCGGCCGGGCTGTGAAAAAATTATCCGTTATGCATTTGAATATGCCCGCCAGCAACAACGTAAAAAAGTAACCTGCTTTACAAAAGACAACATAATGAAGCAGACCGATGGTTTGTTTCACAAAGTGTTTGATGAAATAGCAAAAGAATATCCGGAGATCGAAAATGAACACTGGATCATTGATATTGGCGCAGCAAAAATGGCCGATACGCCAGAACTCTTTGATGTAATTGTAATGCCCAATTTGTATGGCGATGTATTATCGGATGTAGCTGCACAAATTACCGGATCGGTTGGTTTGGCAGGTTCAGCAAATATTGGCGAAGCCTGCGCCATGTTTGAAGCCATCCACGGATCGGCTCCACGTGTTGCGGGTCAGGACAAAGCCAATCCTTCGGGTTTGTTACAAGGTGCCATTATGATGCTGAACCACATTGGACAGGCTGATGTTGCAGCCAACATTCACAATGCATGGTTACGCACAATTGAAGAGGGCATTCACACCTACGATATTTACCAGGAAGGTGTAAGCAAACAAAAAGTAGGTACACGTGCTTTTGCAGAAGCCGTTATTTCCAACCTTGGAAAAAAACCACAACAGCTGCAACCTGTATCCTACACTTCCAACAAGCCATTGCAGTTACCGAAGTATCAACGTAAGCAACCGGCTGCAAAAAAACTGGAAGGTGTAGATCTGTTTGTACACTGGGATGGCTACTCGGCCAACGAACTGGCTACACTGCTGCAACCGTTGCAATCAGAAGAACTCACATTGTCAATGATTACCAACCGTGGTATTAAAGTTTGGCCCGACGGTTTTGAAGAAACTTTCTGTACCGACCATTGGCGCTGCCGCTTTAAACCGGTAAATGGTAAGACAATGCAGAAAGAGCAGATTATTGAACTGCTTCATAAAGCATCTCTTCAACAAATTGACACTATTAAAACAGAGAACCTGTACAGTTTCGACGGCACCGCTGCCTTCTCACTCGGTCAGGGACAATAAACTGAAACACTATGCAACTCGAATTAATAAAAGGACAATTTTCCGGTACGGAAGCGCTGGAGATTCTTACACAAATGGTCCGGCTTAAATTAAAATTCCACGAAAGTAAAATTGTACCATACAGCAGTGAAGAGGATATCAAATACCGTGAAAGCCGGTTAAAGTATCTGCAAAACGAGCTGGCAACAATTCGTACAGCATTACTACAGCAAAATCAGCCACTGCAGATCAATGCTATTATTCATCTTGAAACAAAAAATCCTGTATATGAAACAGCTGCTGCTCTCGCTTCTTAGTTTACTCGCCGGTTTGGCCCTATTCCTTTGCTCGTTTTTTGCAGAACGCCAGCCACTGAGTCTGTTATTAATGGCACTTGCAGTTGTATTTCTGCTTCTTACTATCGGCATCCTGTCGTTTGATGGAAGTACAATACAGATTCGCAAAGAAAAGCTCAAGAAAAATTTTTTCAACCAGTAATTACTCATTAACCTTTTATGCAAAAAGAACTTCATGCCGATTTAATTAACGGGCAGTTTACGCCGGAAGATGCACGTGAACTGCTGACCGATTTATTTTCCAGGAAAACCAACTTTCATGAAATTAAAAACTTCAGTGCAACCGAACGTTTTGGCAAAGACGATCCTGTGCATGTAAACCGCATCGATGCATTAACCAACAGCATGCGGCAACTGAATGAACTGTTTCGTGAAGTAGAGGGTTCGGGTAAACAACTTGTTATTCGTTCAGTCGTTTCTATTTCAGTTACAGACAACGGGTAACTTGGCTATCAAAAAAAAGTAAAGCAGTCTTCGCTATTAAATATAGATGTAAGGCTGCTTTATTGTTGTTCGTAAGAGGTTGGTACCTCAAAACAAGCACTTCGCATTAAAAATCAAAGCGCAACCATTTAAATAAGCTGCAACAATCGCTCCTTGCCCCGGATGAACTATTTTTGCTCCATGCGTTTGTTACTCACCACCCTTAATGCAAAATATATTCACCTCAACCTGGCGATCCGGATTTTGTATGAATTGAATAAGCACCACCAGGGTTTATCGTGGAAGGAGTTTACCATACGCATGAATGTGGATGAGATCGCTAAAGAATGTGCAGATCAGGATGTGGTAGCTTTCAGTTGCTATATCTGGAATATTACCCAAACATTGAAAGTAGCTGAGCGCATCAAGGCCATTAATCCCAACTGTAAAATTTTATTGGGCGGACCGGAAGTAAGTTACGAATGGGAGGAGATCATTGCCAGAGATTGTATCGATTATATTATTACCGGCGAAGGTGAAATTCCGTTTCATGAATTTTTAACGCATTATCCGAATGTTGAAGTTGTTCCCAATCTTGTGTATAAAGTGGAGGGTGAAGTTCGATACGAAGAAAAAGGCGTTACCTATGATGTAAGCAATTTCATTGGTGTAAATCCGTACATCAACGATCCGGTGGAAGACCTGTACAACAAGGTTTGTTATATTGAAACAAGTCGTGGCTGTCCGTACAAATGTGGTTTTTGTCTGGCGAGTTTGGATAACAATGTACGTTACCTGCCAATGGCAGATATTAAAAGCAATCTGCTGTATTTAATGACGCATGGCCGTGTGATCAAATTCCTTGATCGTACGTTTAACATGAAGCGTGATTTTACACTCGATGTATTTCAGTTTATTCTCGATCATCACAAGCCGGGCAATGTGTTCCAGTTTGAAATAACAGCTGATATTCTGCACCCCGATATTATCAAGTTCATCAACGAGAAAGTGCCGAAGGGTTTATTCCGGTTTGAAATCGGTATTCAAACCGTCAATCAAAAAGCAAACCTGGAAGTAAGCCGTAAACAGAATTTCGAAAAAACAAAAGGCATCATTAAGCAAGTGCAGGATGTAGTGGATCTGCATCTCGATCTCATCGTTGGTTTGCCGCTCGATTATTTTGAAGACATCAAATACAGCTTTGAAGAAGTATTCAAACTCTTTGCACCGGAACTGCAATTGGGCTTTTTGAAATTCTTACGAGGAACACCGGTACGCAAAACAGCTGCTGCTCATGGTTATATCTACGATCCTATTGCACCTTATCAGATCATCGAAAGTAATTACCTCAGCAAAGAAGAATTGCAACAGGTTACCCTGGCTGAAGAAGCCTTGGAAATCTATTGGAACAAACCACGGGCCATCCACACACTCAAATATGTAACGGCTTATTACAGCGTGTTCGATTTTTTACAGGGCTTAGGCACTTACTTTACGGAACATTCCGATCTGCACAAACACGATCTGAAAGATGTGTACACGATTTTGTTTGCGTATGCAAAAGATGCTTATCCGGAAGATGCCGTGTTGCAACAACTCATCAGTATCGATTATTATCTGCAGCACAAAATTAAACCGGTATCGCTGCTTTTGCCCGAACTGGATGCATCTATTAAACAGCAACTCATCGAAGCAAACAAGCTCAATCACCATAAACTGCGTTTTGCAATGTTGCCTGTAAGCTTCAACTGGCAGGAGTTTGTACAGCACAATCATATCATTGCAGCCGATGCTATTTTAGCTATTTCATTTGATGGAAAGAATAAGCCGGAAATTTTGGAGGGGATTGAAATTAATACGCAACGGTTTTGAATTGCGTTGTAAGTTTAGAATGTCGATTTCAACGGTTATCAACTTTAAATACTGTGAAAGTATTTTAGCAAATGCGTCGCTTCCTGCAAACATACAAACAGGTTCTTCTTTATGCCGCTTCAATGGTTGGGCTGCTTGTATTGTTACAGGTATTGCAGTACCGTTTTGTGCTGGTCAGTCATTCCTTTGAAATTTACATGTTCTGTATTGCCGTTGTGTTTACAGGCTTGGGCATTTGGCTGGCCTTAAAACTGGTGAAGCCTAAAAAAGAAATTGAAACCATTGTGGTAGAGAAGAACGTGTATGTTACCACGCCCACAGAAGAAGATCTTCAACAAATGGAAGCCCAACGGCAGAAACTCGGTTTAAGCAGCAGGGAAAGCGAAGTACTGCAGCTGATGGCCGAAGGACTGAGCAACCAGGAAATTGCCGATCGTTTATTTCTTTCACTGGCAACAGTGAAAACACATTCCTCCAATTTATTCCTGAAGCTGGATGTAAAACGCAGAACGCAGGCGGTTGAAAAGGCAAGGCAGTTAGGGTTGATTGTGTAGAGATTGGGCTTGACCTGACAGGTTGAGCTTTCACTTCAATCATCATACCTGTTGTAAAGACAGCGTTATAGTTATTAACCAGTCAGGTCGGTCCGGAGTTTGGTCTGACGGTTTGCAACCGTACCTACCAAGTTCCTGCTCCAGCTATTCAGTGCTGTTGTAGGCGTCCCCGCCAACGACTATCAACACCCTCCTCCCTCTTTCGTCTGATTTTGCAACTCCAAACCGTATTTCATACTTTAGTATGAGCACTTTTTACAGCCCAATCACCATCTTTAGTTCCTAAAACAATCAATGTATGAAAAAGAATGTTCTTGTCTTCGGCCTTATTGCCGGTTTAGCTGTTTCGCTGTTTATGGGTATTAGTATGACGATGATGTACAATAACCCCAATGCCGATCATGGCGTATCGTCGATGGTGATCGGTTACCTGAGTATGCTGGTGGCTTTCTCGTTCATTTTTGTGGCAGTGAAAAATTACCGTGATAAACAAAATGGCGGTGTTGTAAGCTTCGGCAAAGCATTTACAATGGGCTTATTAATTGCATTAATCGGTTCTACTATGTATGTGATTACCTGGGCCTTTCTATACAATTTCTATATGCCCGATTTTATGGATCGGTATTGTGCGCAGATGATCGAAAATGCAAAAGCCACCTCTACCCCGGCCAAGCTGAAAGAGTTAACGGAGCAATTAAATACCCAAAAAGAAATGTATAAGAACCCGGTTTACTTTGTGCTCTTTACGTACTTCGAAATTTTTCCGGTGGGTGTATTGGTATCACTGATCGCAGCGTTGATTTTGAAAAGAAAAAAAGCAGCCAATCCTGCTGCTTAAAATAAAGCAGTGCGGCAAGCAGCACTGCTTATACTTTTACCTGCTTATTAATCATCTTCAGAAACAAAGCCGGACTGATGCGCACACCATAACGCAATATGTTTATAATACCGATAGCAATTTCAGGCTTGTCCTTTGCGAGCCCGTTCATAGCTGCTGCAGCAACCCTTTCTGCTGTTATACCTTTATTGGTTTGCCCACGACGGTCACGTGCTCCTTTATCGAGGTCTGTATCAACAATCGGTGGCAACAGTTCATAAACTTTTACAGTAGTATTTTTTAATTGCCTGCGTAATGAAATAGAAAAGGAATGCATCGCCGCTTTTGTGGCAGAATAAACCGGAACAATAACCAGCGGCACCAGTCCAAGGCCAGACGACACATTGATAATTGCCGCCGAAGTTTGTTGCATAAGATGCGGTGTAAACAATGCTGTTAAATGGAATACCGCTTCGATATTGATGGCGGTTTCGCTGGCTCCGTCAAGGTAGTGCTGCTCACCTTGGCGAAAATCTATTTCCCGTTGAATACCTGCATTATTAATAAGCACATTAAGCGTTAGATATTCGCTCATACAAAACCTGAAAAGCGAACGTCTTTGCTCAGCATCAGAAAGATCGCACTGTTGTGTTATCAGTTGCGGTAAAAGCTGCCTGGCTTCATCCAGTTTATCGGCTCTGCGGCCACAAACTATAACAGTATTTCCTCTTTGAAGAAATTGCTTTGCCAGCTCAAGACCAATTCCTGTTGCGCGTCCGGTAATAAGAATTGTGTTGTTAGTCTGGTTCATTAATCGTGTTTTTCATCAATACGTTTCAACGGGCATTTTACTTTATCTTTTTAAAAAACAAAGCGGGCTGCTTCAAAAT